>OLYC01000037.1_pt1 | contig 136332 bp, 141 predicted proteins | sample 1674271 | NCBI WGS metagenome assembly OLYC01 (sample SAMEA103958154, study PRJEB25191) | human gut metagenome
AACTCGTGTTACCGCCGTGAAAGGGCGGTGTCTTAACCTCTTGACCACCGGGCCAAAATTGGTAGCGGCAGTTGGATTCGAACCAACGACACTCCGGGTATGAACCGAATGCTCTAGCCAACTGAGCTATGCCGCCATATGTGAGCCTCGTCATCCGACAAGGCTTGATTATTATATTATATCGCAAGCGATTTGTCAATATATTTTTTGCAAAGTAGGACAAGATTTTCAAATTTTCTTGAAATTTATTTCCCGGCTCACCGAAAATGGCGGCAAACCGGGAATTTATCACTCAAGAAACTCGTGTGTGCCCGCTCCGACTTCGTGCTTTTCTCCGCCGATAACGGCAGAAGCGCAGCAGCCCTCGGGGACGGTGAAGATATATTTTATCCTGCCGTTCTCGCGTCTCCACTCGCTCGCGACGGTGCCGCGGCGGGTGTCAATCGAAGCCTTGACAAAGTCGAGCCGCCTGTCTGTCACGGGGCGGAAGATTATATGCTCGAAACCCGGGCGGTCGGGGTCGGAGTTTATTCCCGCCGCCGCGCCGTACATCCAGTCCGCGACCGCGCCGTAGGCATAGTGATTGAACGAGTTCATGTCGGTGCTCCACATCGTGCCGTCGGGCTTTATGCCGTCCCAGTGCTCCCAGACGGTCGTCGCGCCCTTTGATATAGGATAAAGCCACGAGGGATATTCACGACGAAGCAGAAGGTCATATGCCGTCTCGGCGTAGCCGTTGTCGCTGAGCGCATGGAGAAGATACGGCGTGCCGACGAAGCCGGTTTCAAGATGCCCGGCGCGCTTCACAAGCTCGTTTAATTGAGTTGCTGTCGCCGCCCTGTCGTCGGTGATATCAAAATACAGTGCGAGCACGCAGGCGGTCTGCGTGGCATTTTTCACTCTGCCGTTTTTCATATATTCGCGCCTGAACGCCTTCGCCGCCTCCGTGGGGATATTCTCATATTCCGAAACATCTCTACCGAGCGCGTGCGCCGCCTTTATAAATAATTCGGTCGAATATTTGTAATACGCCGTGGCGATGAGCTCCTCGGGAGTCGCGCCCTTGTAGCTACCCTCCGGGGAGTCGAGCCCAAGCCAGTCGCCGAAGTGGAATCCACCCGAGCGTTTCCCGTTTTCACTGCGCTCGCGCATCCAGTCTATCCACGCTTTCATCGAATCGAACTGGTCTTCGAGTATTTTTTTGTCACCGTAGGTTCTGTATATCTCCCACGGGCAGATGACCGCCGCGTCGCTCCACGCGCTTGAGCCGCCCATATCGTCGAATATATTCGGTATGACATGCGGCACGTAGCCGTCGCGTCCCTGGTCGGCGGCGAGATCGTGAAGCCACTTTTTGAAGAAGCGCTCAACATCGAAATTGAGGCTCGCCGTGCGGACAAACACCTGCGCGTCGCCCGTCCAGCCGAGGCGCTCGTCTCTCTGCGGGCAGTCGGTCGGGACATCGAGGAAATTGCTCTTCTGACCCCAGATTATATTTTTGAAAAGCTTGTTCACCGTCTCGTCCGAGCACTCGAAATAACCCGTGCGGCGGATATCCGAATGGACGACGATCGCCGTGAAATTCTCTTTTTTTACTTCGTCCGGCCAGTTCTCAAGGCGGATATATCTAAAGCCGAAGAAGGTGAGCGCGCTTTTATATGTGTGCTCCTCGCCGTCGCAAATGAACTTTATCTGCGCGTCCGCCGAGCGGTAGTTGGCGTTGTAGAAGTTGCCGTCGCGGTCAAGCGTCTCGCCGTGGGAGATTGTCGCCTGCGCACCGGGAGTGCCTTTTATCCTGAACTCGACATAGCCCGTCATATTCTGCCCGAAGTCAATGACCGTCTCGCCTGCCGGGGTTTTTATTACTTGCAGAGCAGGCATCCGCTCATGCTCGACTATTTTTTCGCCCTCCTGCGGGATAAGCATATCTTTTTCGAGATCGACGCAGATGCAGTGCCTCGCGCTCCCCGCTTTGAAAGTCGCGTCGTAGTTATCGCCGTCATATATATTTGTATATCTCAGCTTGCTCGCGCGCGCATTCCACGAGCTGTCGGTGACGATGCTCTCCGTCCTGCCGTCGGCGTAGACAAGAGTCAGCTCGGCGATGAGCGCAGTGTCGCGATAGCCCAAAAAGTCGCTGCTGTCGCGTTTGTTTGCGATGGCGCGCCAGCCCTGACCGACCGTCACCTCGAGCGAATTCTCGGTCTTCAGCATATCTGTCACATCGTAGCTCTGCACCTGAAGCCTGTTTAAATAAGAAGTCCAGCCCGGAGCGAGGATAAAGTCGCCTATCCGCTCGCCGTTTAATTTTGCCTCATATACGCCGAGCGCAGTTATTTTCAATATTGCTTTTTCCGCTTTGGCGGCGCACCGAAAGTTTTTCAGATACACCGTGCCGCCGCGCAAATTCTTTTCGCACCCTTTTATCCATTCGCTTCTCTCAAGCATATTTTTATCAAATTCCTTTCGCCCTGCGGCTCATACTTTTTTAAATCTCTGCATACATTTTATATGTGCTTATACCCGAAAGTCAAGTGATTTTGAGCCGTATGTTACAAAATTGTTATAATTTGAAGCGTTGTTTTTCTTGACTTTTTGGTTATTTTAGAGTAAACTGAAAATACTGTGAAACAATTTATTCACAAAATCAAAAAAATGTTAAAAGGAGCACAACCAAATGAAGAGAATTCTTGCACTCATCATGGTTCTCGCTATGGTCTTCGCTTTTGCAGCTTGCAAGAGCAAGGATGACGGCGCGACCACAACCGATCCCTCCTCCGCAGGCGGAGAGGTCATCGACAACGGCGACGGTTCTACCGTTCCCGCAGACGCTTCCGCAGCTGACAGCACCGACGCAAGCAACGACGCTTCCGAAGTTTCCACCGACGCTTCCGGCAAGCCCGTCGAGGCTCCCTCGCAGGCAGCAGGCAGCCATGGCGGCTCTCAGGGCGGCGCTCAGACCGGCAACACCGAAAAGGGTCTCAACTCCACCGACGCTAAGGCAGTCGTAGCTTTCTACAACAAGGCTGTCAACGCTACAGTAAAGAATCCCCCCAAGGGCAAGCAGACCATGAAGCTCGAGAAGCTTGAGGGCACCGGCGGACTTGGTAAGATCCTTGGTTCTTTTGAGGGCATCGCGAAGAAGGCTCTTGAGAAGAACTCGACCGATACAAACTACATCCCCGCAGGCGACCACGGCGATGTTCTTCCGACCGACGTCAAGAACGCTAAGGCGACCAACGACGGTAAGTACACCACTGTTTCTTTCGACGTCAAGCCTCAGACTGACGGCCCGAAGGAGAGCTCTTCGAAGGGTCCTGTCGGCCGTTCGATCGGTACTCTCGGCAACGTCCAGAACGCTCTTGATCAGCTTCCCGGCGTTAGCGTAACTTCCGGTATCGAGAACATAAAGCTCACTTACGATCACGCTTATGTCACCGTTAAGATTGACAACAACACCGGCAAGATCGTCAGCGGCACATGGCACTACAAGGTCAATGTCAACGTTAACAACCTTGGCGTCAAGGTTATCGGTATCCCCGCAAGCGTTGATACCCTTCACGGCATTGTTGACTACACCGTTAAAATCGGCTAAAAAACTGCTGTAACAGCACCAAACAAATCAAGGCTCTCACCCAAACGGGCGGGAGCCTTTTTTTATAATAAAAAGCCGCGTTCAAATCAAAAACAGAACGCGGCTTCTTTATTATTCGGTTTTCATCAGGTCTTTTACGGTTATGCCGTCAAAGTATTCGTTCGTTATCTCCTCGAACCTGCGCCACATTCCGATTGTGCGGCAGCTGTCCGCGCGCTCGCACGGTTCTTCGCATGAGAGACACGCGACGGGAGCGAGGCTGCCCTCGGTCAGGCGCAGAATATCGCCGACAACACACTGCTCCGGCGGTCTGTCGAGCCTGTATCCGCCGCCCTTGCCGTGAACGCCCTCAACATATCCGTCCTTTACAAGCAGAGCCATTATCTGCTCCATATATTTTTTTGAGATGCCCTGGCGCGCCGCGACATCCTTCATCGGGACAAGACTGCCACTGTGCTCCGCAAGGTCAACGAGCACCCTCAGCGCGTAGCGTCCGCGCGTTGATATCATCATAAATATTCCTCCGTTTCGCACTCAGCAGATCTCTCCGCCGCCGATAACCACATCTCCGTCATAGACGACGACCGCCTGACCTTTTGTTATTGCCCGCTGCGGCTCGTCGAATGTTATATGCACTGTGTCTTCGCCAGTGACGCGCACGGTCGCGGGCTGTTCCGCCTGCCTGTATCTGACCCTCGCGCTCGCGCGAAACTCCGCAGGCGGGGTATCAAAGGCAATAAAATTGAAATTCTTCGCGTCGAGTTCGCGACTCATCAGGTCTTCATTGCTGCCGAGCACGACGCGGTTTTCTTTTGGCATCAGTGCGGTCACATATCTCGGCTCGCCCAGCGCTATTCCGAGTCCCTTGCGCTGACCGACGGTGTAGCCTATAAGTCCCCTGTGCTCGCCGAGCACGTTGCCGCTTTTGTCAACGAACTCGCCGCGCGGATAGTCTCTGCCCGTAAATGAGCGGATAAACGAGGCGTAATCACCGTCCGGCACAAAGCAGATATCCTGGCTGTCCAGCTTGTCGGCGTTATAAAAGCCGAGCTTGCGCGCAAGCTCGCGCGTATGCGTTTTTGTCATGCCGCCCAATGGAAACAGCGTGTGCCGCAGCTCGTCCTGCGTCATTGAATAGAGCACATAGCTCTGATCTTTTGTCGGATCAACCGCCTTTTTCAGCAGGAATCTGCCGTTTTCTTCTTCGATTCGCGCATAGTGACCCGTGACAACATATTCGCAGCCGAGCTCTTTCGCGCGGCGATAGAGGCGGTCGAATTTCAGATATCTGTTGCAGTCTATGCATGGGTTCGGGGTCGCGCCGCGCTCATAGGCTTCCACAAAACGGCGCATGACCTGCTCTTTGAAATCCGCGGTGAAATTAAAGACATAATACGGCATCCCAAGCCTGTAGGCGACACCGCGCGCATATTCCGTATCTTCGAGCGAGCAGCAGCTCTTTTCGCGGCTTATCCCTGCGTCCTCGTTATCAAAAAGCTTCATCGTCACGCCGATGCAGTCAAGCCCGCTTTCAATCGCGAGATAGGCGGCGACGGACGAATCCACTCCGCCGCTCATCGCGATGAGCGCCTTGCGGCGCGGGTTATCGGGGTTAAAGCTCATATTCTTCCTCTCAAAAAAAGCCCGAAAGCCCCGGCGGAAGAGCCGGAGCCTATGGGAAAATTATTTATCAGTCCTGAAAAAGCGGAGTCGACAGATAGCGGTCGCCTGTGTCGGGCAGGAGCACAACTATCGTCTTGCCCTCGTTCTCTGGGCGCTTTGCAAGCTCTATTGCTGCATAAGCGGCGGCGCCTGAGGATATGCCGACCAGCACGCCCTCGCTCTTGCCGATAAGCTTGCCGGTCTCGAACGCAGCCTCATTGCTGACGGGGATTATCTCGTCATAGACCTTTGTGTCGAGCACATCGGGCACGAAGCCTGCGCCGATGCCCTGTATCTTATGCGCGCCCGCAACACCTGTCGAGAGCACTGCCGAAGTCTCGGGCTCAACCGCAACGACCTTTACGCCGGGCTTCTTGTCTTTCAGATACTCGCCGACGCCCGTGACAGTGCCGCCGGTGCCGACGCCTGCGACGAAGATATCAACCTCACCGTCGGTGTCTTCAAAAATTTCGGGACCCGTGGTCTCATAATGAGCCTTGGGGTTCGAGGGATTGACGAACTGGCCGGGCACGAAGCTGTTCGGTATCTCTTTTGCGAGCTCGTCAGCCTTGGCTATCGCGCCCTTCATGCCCTTTGCGCCCTCGGTGAGCACAAGCTCGGCGCCGTATGCCTTCATCAGCTGGCGACGCTCAACGGACATCGTCTCGGGCATAACGATAATTATGCGATATCCGCGCGCGGCGGCGACGGAGGCGAGACCAATGCCGGTATTGCCGGAGGTTGGCTCGATAATGACTGAATCGGGGGTGAGCTTGCCCGCCGCCTCTGCGTCGTCGAGCATCTTTCTGGCGATTCTGTCTTTGACGGAACCTGCGGGATTGAAATACTCAAGCTTTGCGAGCACTTTTGCCTTGAGTCCGTATTTCTTTTCAATGTGGGTCAGTTCGAGAAGAGGGGTCTTTCCTATAAGCTGGTCTGCTGAGGTATAAATCTTTGACATAATAAATTGCTCCTTTGAAGTTAGTTAGTTAAGATTTTGAGTTCCGCGGCGCAATAAAAAAACCGGGGAACTCCGATGAGTGTCCCCGGTCAAAAGCCGTTTTATCGGATCAGTTCAACGACCCGCATTCGGAGGACATATCAGAAAAAGACATGACGAAACACGCGCACTGACAACAGGCGCAGCTACAGCGGTTCATTCGGTTCATGGCGGTCTTTTTCATAACATTCTCTCCTTTCATACGCCTACCTCGGCGGTATGTTGGATACAATATAGCACATATTGCCTACCCTGTCAATAGGCAAATCAAAAATTTTTCAAAATCTCAAAGCCACTTCTTCCGGCGGAAGAATAGTATCAGCGCAACGAGCACAACGATACTCACAACAATTATCACAAGATATCCATATTCCCAGTTGAGCTCCGGCATACCGGAAAAGTTCATGCCGTACCAACCCGTGAGCAAAGTAAGCGGCAGAAAGATAACGGTCACAACCGTGAAAAGCTTCATCAGATCGTTCTGCTGGATAGACAGCTGCGCCTGATATTCCTCCTGAAGATGCTCGATAACATCGCGCAGATTCTGCACCGTCTGGAGATAGCGGTCGGTGCGATTCTTGAGAATGGCGAAGCGTTTCGCCGCAGAGTTCGAAAATACGGAATTGTCGTTCGCAGAAGCTTCGTCAAAAATCAAAGTCAGCTGCTCATAGTAGCGCTTTATTCTCAGCAGCTCGCGCCGCCAGGCGGACAGCTTTTCAAAAACATCCTTGCCGGACTCACTCTTGAAAAGATAGACATTTTCGTATTCGTCTATTTCATTCTCGAGCCTCGAGAGGCAATCCATATCGCCGTTTAAAAGCCGGACGAAGAATCTGTAGAGCAACTGCTCGGATCTGAGCTCCGGATTCTCCGCCGCGAGCCCGTCCATTATCTTCTTTGCCGTGTCGCCCGCCGCGCCCTCTGTGAAAATTATCAGATTCTCGCGGCTGACATAGGCGAGCATTTTATAGTCCTCGGTGCGCTCGCTGTGGACATCGTACCAGTCAAAGGCGAGGAAATCGAACTTTTCAAAGCTCTCGAAGCTCTCTATCTCACCCTCGCGGACATATTCAAAAACCGACGGCTCCATATACTGCGCCGCCTTTGCCATATGTTCAAACGGAAGAACAATCTGCATAATATAACCTCTTTCAATGTGTATTGATTATTTTTTGGAGTATATCTTTATCCGCCGGGCAGAAGGCATAGTTTTTTATCTCCTGCGGCGTTATCCATTCGAGCCCGCAATGTTCGAGCAGCCGGGGCGTGCCCTCGGCTATTCTCGCGTTGAACACGACGAGATGGACATATATATCCGGATACTGATGGTAGACATCGCAGAATTCGTCGCCAACCTCTACCGTTATCCCGAGCTCCTCGCGACATTCGCGAATGAGTGCCTGTTGATGTGTCTCGCCCGGTTCGAGCTTTCCGCCGACAAACTCCCATAAAAGGGCGTTGCCCTTATTCGCGGGGCGGCGGCATATCATGAATCTGTCGCCCTGCCAGATGAGGGCGGCGGCAACCTGAGTCGTTTTCATATCGTTTCTCCTTTTTATTTATCTGCCGGTCTGCGTATGAAAAACGCAGTTGATATCATCATCACCGCATACATCGCGAGTGCCGCATACGGGAACAGCCACGAGCCGAATCGACCCGCGAGCTGACCGAAAATGAACGGGGTCAAAAATATGCTGATTGAAGAGAAGCCCATGAGTGTACCTATCATCGACTGCGAGACGCTCTTGTCGAACACTTTCGGTATAAGATGAGTCATGCTTGGAAACAGCGGCCCGTTGCCGAGACCTATCATGAAAAGGCCCGCATATGTCGCCGCCATTGGCAGCCTGAACATAATGAGCAGTATCGCCGCGAGGGTCACGCACTGGCCTATGACCATGACTTTTTTACCCGAGAGCTTTATGCTCAGCAGCCCGGATAAGAATCTGGGATTCCGAGCCCGATATAGGCTATAAATATCACAGCCAAAAGCACAGTTGCCATAAACGCTTTCCGTTTCCCGGGAAATTGATATGAATAAATTATATCACACAAACACCTATTGTAAAAGAGCGTTTTCTTTGTGTTTATTGTCATTGACACCGGAAGATTAAATCGGTATAATTTAATCATAACACACAAGGAGCTGTAAATATTATGGAAAAGAAGTACGCAATTCTTGTCGTTGATATGCTCAACGACTTCGTCACCGGCGCACTCAAGTGCGACAGAGGTCTTGCAATAGTCCCCAAGACCGCAGAACTGCTCAACGGCGCAAGAGAGAAGAACATACCGGTCATCTTCTGCAACGACGCTCATCTCAAGGGCATCGACCACGAGCTCAAGCTCTGGGGCGACCACGCGATAGCTGGCACCGAGGGCGCGAAAGTCATTCCCGAGCTCGGACTCTGCGAGAGCGACTATGTCGTTCCCAAGAGACGCTACAGCGGTTTCTTCCACACCGACCTTGACCTCCTGCTCCAGGAGCTCGGAGTCAACACCGTTGTTGTGACCGGGCTGCACACCCATATGTGCGTTCGCCACACCTCCGCCGACGCTTATCAGCTCGGCTACGACATTGTTGTTATCAAAGACGCGACGAATTCCTTCACCGCCGAGGACTATGAGTACGGTCTGAAGTACCTCAAAGACACCTACGGCGCAGAGATCACCGACACCGACACTTTCCTCGCATCGGTCTGATCTGTTAAATAAAATATTGACCCTCCGCCGGGATTGCCTGACGGAGGGTTTTGTTGTTGAAAATATTTATCTGAGTATTCTGCCGACTGCGTCTATCTCGTCCGAAGTGAGGCCCGCAGAGAGGAAATAGTCCTCAACCGAGCCGTAGCGGCGCGAAATATATTCAAACACTGCGGTTATATTCTCCGACGGGGAGCCGAGATGCGACATGTCGCTCTCATGGACAAGTCCCGTTTTTCTCTCCATCTCGCGGTGGTAAAACGGCTCGAGATATGTCGAGGATATGCGGTAATCAGCGACGATATCCTCAAAATATACGCCCGTTAAATGCAGTATCAGCGCAGCGGTTATGCCGGTTCTGTCCTTGCCGAGGAAGCAGTGGAACATCGACGGGGCGTCTACGCGCGACAGCGCGGAGAACAGGCGTGCATAGTTGCCCTTGCACTCGTTGAGGCTCGTGACATACACCTCCGGCATCGACATCTCCATATGCGGCGAAGCGGGGTTTATTTCGAGCAGGGAGAAATGATAGTAATTCACGCCCGGATAATCGGCGAACTCCGACGGCATGGATATCGCCTCGGAATCGCCGCGCAGGTCGAAAACATTCTTTATCCCGTATTCGCGGAAGAACTCCATATCGCTCTGCGTGGACGCGCGCGGTCTGCCGCAGCGCAGCAGCCTGCCGTATTTCGTGAAGCCGCCGCCCTTTATCGGATATCCGCCGAGGTCGCGGCAGTTCTGTATGTTTTCAAGAGGCATATGTCTGAAGCTTTCCATAGTCAGTCCTCCTCATAGATTCTATATCTATTTTAATGCATTTTCACATAATTTTCAACCGTGAAAACGCAGAAACGGACTGAAAAGCCTCAATTATTTTTCCCATTATATATTATTGTGGAAATAATACAGCGTTGTCGTCTGCGAATCGAAGAAGTAGACGTTGTAATAATCGTATTTTGAATAGGCTCCGTCGCCTATCGGCTTGCCTTCGCGGTCGCTGATATAGAGATAATCGCTCTCGTCGATATCGGCGCGCGAAAAACGGTAATTGTTCACAAGGTCGGCACCCTCGTCGCCGTCGCGCAGAGAGTCTATAACCTGCTCAAACTCATCTATATATCCGAGAAGTTCCGTCTTGCTCTCGGCGGTCACGGGCTTGAAATATTCGCTCTCCCCGGGGCTCGCGCCGGGAAAGGTGTATATCCCGAAGTCCGTCGAATCCCCGAAGCCCGCACAGCTGCAGCGCTGCACCGACATCGCCTTGCCGAGCGAGATTATGACCGTCTTCCACTGCGCCGCCATCTCTTTTCGGCTTATAAGCGTGCCGAGATGGGTGACGAGCAGACCGCAGGCGACTTTGAACAGCGCATCAGACACGCCCGCGTCGTCTATAATGGTCTTCGGGAAAAGCCCGGTCGAAAAGCCGACGAGCATAAGTATCATGATGACAAGCACTGACGGAACCCAGCCCTTTGTCACCTTTGCCAGTATCTCCTAAATGGCGAAAACCAGCAACAGCGCGGTGAACGCGCCGAAAGCCGAAACGATTATCGGACTCATTTTACATCTATCCACTCATTAAAACGGTATTAAAGGAACTTGTCGAGCTCGCGCTCAACGTTCTCGTACTTCTTGACCTTGGGCTCACGGATAAGGTGTCCCCTCGCCATGACCATCTTCACGTTGCGAAGAGTCTTGAGATCGTCGATCGGGTTCGCGTCGGTGACGATAAGATCCGCGCACTTGCCGGGCTCGACGGTGCCGGTGATATTATCAATATGCGCTATCTCCGCGTTTCTCTTCGTTGCGGTGTAGAGTGCGAATTTATTCGACACGCCGCAGTACTTGTGGAAATAGACAAGCTCTCTCCACATATCGTAGTGAGTGATGAACGGGCAGCCGGTATCGGTTCCGAGACCGACGGGGATACCGTTTGCAAGGCACTTCTCGGAGCAGTCGATTATGCCCTCAAAGACGACCTCGCCGTTGAACTGCGAAAGCTCGGTCGCGTGGCTGACGGAGCGATCAAACAGCGCATAGGGAAGCGCAGGAGAAAGGGTCGTTATGAGCGCTGCGTGCTTCTCTTTGAAGAGCGAAATTATCTCGTCATCCGCCTTTGCGCCGTGCTCGATGGTGTCGACGCCGTTTTCAAGCGCAACGCGTACGCCCTCGGGACTCTCAACATGGGCGGCGACCATAAGTCCGCGCTTGTGCGCCTCGTCGCACGCCGCCTTGACATACTCGGGGGGCATCTTCAGCACGCCGGGCTCACCCTTGACCTTTGCATCAAGCACGCCGCCGGTTATCATGAGCTTTATCAGATCCGGCTTATCCTCGGCAATCTTCGCGACGAAGTCTCTCGCCTGCTCTGCGCTCTCGGCGACATAGGCAAGCGAACCCGCCATGTGTCCGTCCGGGACGGAGACAGCCATGTTAGCCGCGAGTATTCTCGGACCGACGGTTTTTCCGGCGTTTATATCGTCGCGGATGCTCGAATCGGCGTTTTCAACTCCGCCAACGGTTCTGATGGTCGTAACGCCGCTGTTGAGTTGCATCTGAGCCGCGCTGCGGCAGACAGCCTTGATTATCTTGCGTAAAAGATTGTTGCTCGTCATAATCTTGACAAGCTTCTTCGGGTCGGATTCCTTCTTCTTCGGCTTTCCGCTCGAGGGAAGATGGATATGCATATTGATAAGGCCGGGCATTATGTACTTTCCGTCGAGGTCTATCTTCTCATATCCGGAGATATCCGCGCCCGCGTCGACTATGGCGGTTATCTTCTCGCCGTCGACAAGAATAATTTTGCCGGACTGGGGCTCCATATCCTGAGTGCCGTCGAGAATAACGCCGTTTACGAATGCGTATTTCATTTCCGTTTCCTCCTTGAAATTACCTGCATTTTCTCCGCCCTGTCGGCGATTAGCCGAGGCGGATATTCATGCGGGAGTTATGTTTAGATTATAAAGCCTGCGCTTTGATTTTGCAAGTTTTTTCCGTTTAAATCGCTGATAGTTTTCAATTTTTGTCACCAGTGAACGGAGAATGGGATATTTTAGCAAAACATTATGTTATCGTCATATAAAAAACCGCCGCATCCGAAGACACGGCGGAATTTTGTTATGTTTTCTCTTACTGGATGAATCCGGCGACGGTGAGCATATACTCGCCGATCTGAGCGCCGAACTCGGGTGCGCCTTCCATGATAAGCTTGCCCTTCTTCGCGGAGTCAAGCATATCGTCAAGACCGAGCAGGATGCCCAGCGCGCTGTCGAGAGAATCGAAGCGGAGGGTGAAGAAAGGCATAGCTCTCTTGTAAACGCCTCTGCCGGCTCTCGATTTGCCCGCCTTTATGCGCAGATAAGCCGAAAGCTCATCGTGGCCGTTGACAGCCCACGCATAGACACGGTCGGGGCTCTTGAGCGCCCAATCATGAACATCGGGATGGCCGAGCTTGTTGAGCTGGCTGATACCGCTCGAAAGCAGATAGAAGTAGCACTTGACGAGCAGAGCCTTGGTGTCCTCGTCCTCCGGGATGCCCTTTGCGGTAAGCAGAGAGGACATCTTCAGCAGCACTGCCATGAACGAGGCGAACAGGCCGGGATGTTTCGCAATACCCTTCATCTTGGGCAGGGTCGCGAGGCTCATCTTGCCCTTGAAGAATGCGTTCATCGCCTCGATGCTCTTGAACTCAAGCTCGATGTGGGGAGCGGTGTCCACCTTGTCGTTGTGAACGAGCCACTCGCCGCAGTTGACTACGAAATGGGTAGCCACCTTGCCGTCCGGGCTGTCGGGATCGAGAGCACTGACCTGCATAACGCCGTGCGCGTGCTCAAACTTCTTTGCGAGCGAGGGAACGTCGCTTGCAATTACCTTGATGAGCGGAAGGACAGCGTTGAGAAAAAGTTTATTTGTAAAAATCTCATCTCTTGATGCCATATAATCATTCCTTTCCTTATCGGGATACGGGCGAAGCTATTACACCTCGTCGTCCCAATCGTCATCAAGCTCGAAGTCCTTGCCCATGACCTCACGGACAGCCTCAACGATACCGTTGGAGTCGATACCGAGCATGGACATGATGTCCTCATGCAGTCCGATGGGAGCAAACTTATCCTGGATACCGAGCTGCTTGAATGCGCAGCCCTTACCGGACTCAACAACAACCTCTGCAACAGCACTGCCGAGACCGCCGATGACGTTGTGATCCTCAACGGTGATTATGCGGCGGGTGTCCATAACGGCCTTGAGGATAGCCTCACGGTCGATGGGCTTGATGGTGTGCATATCAAGAACTCTGACTTTAAGACCGTCCGAATTCTCAAGGAAGTTAGCCGCCTGGAGAGCCTGGAATGCGCAGGAGCCGCAAGCGATAACGGTGATGTCGGTACCCTCTTTAAGAGTGACTGCCTTGCCGAGCTCGAAGCCGTAATCGGTGTCCTTATAGAGGACGCGGTCGAAGCCTCTGTTGATTCTGATATAGAACGGGCCGGGGGTCTCATATGCCGCACGGACTGCGTTGACAGTCTCCATACCGTCTGCGGGGCAGATAACGGTGAGGTTGGGCATAGCACGGGTAACTGCGAGATCGCAGATAGCGTGATGGGTCGAGCCTGCCTGACCGAACGAAGTACCCGAATGGGTAGCGATTATCTTAGCGTTGACATTCTGATAGCAGATGTCGGTGTGGAGCTGGTCGGCGCTTCTCAGAGAAGCGAAGACCGAGAAGGTCGAAAGGAAAGGAACGAGTCCTGCTCTCGCCATACCTGCGGCGACGCCGAACATGTTCTGCTCTGCGATACCGACGTTGAAGAATCTGTCCGGATAAGCCTCACCGAACATACCGATCTTTGTTGATTTGCCGAGGTCAGCGGTCAGCGCGACAACTTCGGGATGCTCTGCGCCGAGCTCAACAAGGGTCTTGCCGTAATATTCCGCGGTGGAAAGAGCGGTTGATTCAACGGCTGTATAGGTCATTCCGCCTGCCATATTATTCGCCCTCCTTTTCAGCTCTTGCCTTGCGTGCCTCATAGTAGGCATCAAGGCTGTCTATAGCTTTCTTATACTTCTCTTCGTCAATAGCGCCGTAGTGCCACTGATAGTTATCCTCCATGAAGTTGATGCCGGCGCCCTTTATCGTGTCGGCAATTATCATGACGGGAGAATCGGTCTTGTTCTCAAGAGCGAAGTCGATAGCGTCGCACAGCTCCTTGAAGTTGTGTCCGTCGACTTCCTTGACGATGAAGCCGAAGGAACGCCACTTGTCGGCGAAGGGCTCGAGCTTCATGACATCCTCTGTTCTGCCGTCGATCATGCACTTGTTGCGGTCGACAAAGGAGATCATATTGGTGACTTTGAAGGTGGAAGCAGACATAGCGGCTTCCCAGTTTGAACCCTCGTCGCACTCACCGTCGCCGAGGATGCAGTATGTTTTGTAATCCTTGCCGAGAACTCTTGCGGCAAGAGCGGTGCCGACAGCTATCGGAAGTCCGTGGCCGAGAGAACCGGTGGAGGCGTCAACGCCGACGACCTTGTTTGAATCGAGGTGGATGCCCATCTTCGAGTTCGTGTGGTTGAAGGTCTTGAGCTGCTCGGGATCGTTCCAGCCGAAATCGACGAGCACGGGAGCGTAAGCTATACCCGCGTGACCCTTACTGAGGATAAAACGGTCTCTGTCCTCCCACTTGGGGTTCTTGACGTCGAGTCTCATGTACTTGTGATAGAGAACGGTAAGCATATCCATGACGCTCATGCCGCCGCCGATATGACCGCTGCCCGCCCAGTAAGTGGTGTCGAGGCAAAGTCTGCGCAGCTCGTGAGCCTTCTTTTCGAGCGCTAACCATTCCTGCTTTGATAATGGCATTTACATTTCCTCCTTACAGAAAACATTTTTATCGTCTGAGTGAATGAACGGGTGCCCCCGCAAATCACAAAGCTTCCGTTTTTTGTCCGGGAATATCCGCCGGATGAAATATATGTCCCGCGCACGGCAAAAATTACTCAAAATGGCAAAATATCCAAACCTATGAGCGCGCGCGAAACTATTTTTATATATGATAACATAAAAAACCCCGTCTTGTAAAGACAGGACGGGATTTTTTTTCATAATTTTATCAGGCAAGCTCGGGGTGATTCTTGCGCAGGGTGTTGAACGCATCCTCCGCAACATCAACGGTGTGAGCTATATCCTCGTCGGTCAGGGACGCGTTAAGGAAATGGTTGTGGTGGCTCGTGATGAATATGCCGCGCTTGACCATCTCTGCGACCCACTCCTGATGGAGCATGAGGGAATCGTCATCCGCAAGGCGCAGATAGAACAGGGAAGGCTCGCCGGAGACTACAAGATGGAAGCCGTTGTTCGCGGCAGCAGCCTTGAGGCCCTCGCCGACCTTGAGACCCTTCTCGCGGAAGATGGCGGGAGTGTTGAGCTTCTTCATCTTGTTGATGCAGGCGATACCTGCGGCGAACGGGATTGCGCTGAGCCAGTAGCTGCCGGTATAGGACAGGCTGCTGATGGAGCTCTTGAGGAACTCTTTACCGCAGAGAGCAGAGACGTTCCAGCCGTTTGCAAGAGCCTTGCAGAAGCAGATGAGGTCTGCCTCGAAGCCGTAGAAGTGGTCACTGCCGGCGAGGTCAAGACGGAAGCCTGCGCGGACATCGTCAACTATGAGGACAATGCCGTTCTTTGTGCAGAGCTCGCGAACCTTCTGCCAGTAACCGTCTGCGGGAAGCTGGTTGTCGAAGAAATTGCCGTGGAGATAGGGAGTTGAGATAAACGCAGCTATCTCGCCCTCGTTCTCGGCGATAGCTCTCTCGAGAGCCGGGATATCGTTCCAATCGATATAGATATTGTTCGCAACGTCCTCTTCAAGAACGCCGGGATAGTCGACCTTCTGGGTCCAGGGCGAAATACCGTGATAGAAGCCGTTGATGAAGATTATCTTCTTGCGGTGGGTGTGGGCTCTTGCGGTCATGATAGCGGCGGTGGTGACATCGTTGCCGTTCTTTGCGAAGAAAGCCCAGTCTGCGCAGTTGACGGTGTCAACAAGCAGCTCTGCGAACTCAACCGCCTTGTAGGACGGAGAGGTGGTGCAGTTGCACTTCTTTGCCTGCTCGAGAGCGGCGGCGTCAACGTCGGGGTCATTGTAACCGAGGACGTTGGGGCCGTAAGCGCACATATAGTCGATGAATTTGTTGCCGTCAACATCCCAGAAATAGGAGCCCTGCGCTCTGTCGCCGAAAAGCGGGAACGCGCTGACGGGGATAAAGCAGCCTTCTGCCGGGCCGAGGTGGCCGTAAACGCCGGAAGGAATAACCTTTTCGGCTCTTTCAAACATCTCTCTGCTCTTTGTGTAATCGTTAATCTTGAAGCTCATTAAAGTTCCCCTCCCTTATGCCAAGTACAGAGCAACTCTGTCGAGCAGTCTGTTCATATTGTCGATCATCGAGATCATGCCCTTCATGGTGATAGCGCCCATGCCGATGCAGGCAACGGCGTTTATCTTTCCGTCGAAGAGGTCTCTTGCAAGATCCATTGAAGCGAACTCCATCTCGGCGCGCGGATTCTCGCAGCGCTTCTTGATGGTAACGAGGCGGCCGTTCTTCGCGCGGATAGTGACCGCGGGGCCGTCCTTTATGCCGAAGCCTATCTCGCCGTCAACGATATGGGATGCCGAGAACTGACCTATCTTGTCGTTATTGGCTATCTGGGAGATAGCGACGGCAATGGTATAGAGCATGAGCGTGGTGCTCTGCTCGAAGAAGGTTCTGTCCTCAAGATCCTCGGGCGAGGGACGCATATATTTCGCAAGCAGGTCGGTCAAGGGGGTAAAAGTCTTGAGGAGGAACTTGATGTGCTGGAATCCCTTCGAGGGGATGGGAGTTACGGTTCCGTCGATAAGACCGTTGAATTTTTCGCAGGAAGAGAAAGGCAGCTTGACGTCGCACTTGTTGACGCCCTGCTCCATCCTGCATCTGCCGTTTTTGAAGGTTATTGTGGCGCTCGGGCCGTCCTTCACTTCAAAGCCGATGGAGATGGGTTTGGTGTTGGTGAGCATTGCGCTCGCCTCCGGAACTATCTCGCAGAGATTCTCCAAAGTTCCCAAGACAGCATAAAGGTTAATGTACGCCATTGTTTTCTGATCAGTCAACCTTCATTCCTCCTTTTTAATATTGATAAAAATATTCAGAGCCGGTGTCCCGCACCGGTTATCCTCTTGCACTGTATTCTACCACATTCTATGCCGCAAAGTCAATTGCATACCGGAGATACGGCGAAGAATTCACAAAATCGGCTGATTTTTTCGGGCTTTCATACTTATTTTTTCGGCGTTTTTCGATAAATCCGTAAATTTTTCTCCGTGCTACTGCCGACCCTCCGAATACTTCTTTTTCGGAAAGTAATAATAAAACAATATTTCAGCTCTTATAAACGCAAAACCGCCGGCCGGCAGATAACTGCCGGCTGACGGTAGATTTCAGATTCTTCTGTCGTTGCGCGATTCGTGCTTTATCAGGCTTATCACTATGACATACATCAGCGCCACGAACGCGATGAATATCGCGGTCGAGAGGGTGTTGCCTATCATGGCGCAGGAGTCATAGAACCCGTGCAGGAACACGGCAGAGAGATAAGAGGCGAGGAGATTCATCACCTTTTTGCCCTTGCAGCCGAGGTCGGAGAAGAGCTTGGCGCGCCCGTAGAACAGACCCATAAAGACCGCGAATCCCATATGACCGGGAACGGCGAGCACCGCGCGCGGGAGCGCAACGGACAGACCGAAGTTCATGACATATTTTATATTTTCGAACGCGGCGAAGCCCAGCGAGACGGAGACGGCGTAAACTATCCCGTCAAAGCTGTAGTTGAAATTCGGATTCTTCCATGTCTTGAGCTTCATCAGCAGGAACTTTGTTCCCTCTTCGACGACCGCAACGACTGCGAACGCAAGAATGATTTTATAATATTTGTCATCCTGACTTATCTGATCGTTGAGTATCTTCTCGCCGACTATTTCGAGCACTATCGACATCAGCGCCGCAACGATACCCATGAGAATCAGCGACAACAGCAGCCCGGGCGGCTCCTTGTCGACCGTGTCGTGCTTATAGATATAGCGCAGCAGGAATATCGCGGGCAGAACTGCCGCGAGAATATATATGGCGAATATCGCCGCTGTCGGTAAGACAAAAAACATTTAATCAGCTCCTGTGTTTCAGAGTGTGGCGAACCGCGCGGTCAGAGCGTCGCTGCGCGTGCGCCAAAAGCTGTTTGCAACTATTTTTATTTTGTACTCCGTGCCGGCTTTCAGTCCGCCTATGTGCTCGGTAAGAGCCGCGGGCATATCAGAGAGATAGTAGCGCGAAGTAATATTCATATGCTTTTTTATCAGTCCGTCAGAATCTAAAATGTAGATATCATAGCTGTCCGGGCGTTCTTTTCCGGTCGCCTGAGTGAAGGTTATATCGCAGCCGTCCGCCGTTATGTTTTCGACGGATATCCCGGCATTTTCAAAATACGGCTTCTCCGCCGTGACATAGCGTGCGTCGGTATACTTAAACGAATCTATGTTCCACGGCTCGTCTATCTCCCATGTGTACGGGAAGAAGCGGCTGCCGAGCACATCGTAGGGATATACCCTCACCCTGCCCTGCGCGTCCGCCTCGACTATAAGGAACTGAGCGGCGCTGCTGTCCTCGGGCGGAATAGTCCCGTGGGTCTTGTCGAACTCGTCGAGCTCGAAATAGCTCAGCGTACCGGTGCCGAATGCGCTGAAGTGGCGCTGATGCGCCGAGCGCGGATCGTTTATCGGCGCGTGGGAGTGGCCGGAGAAATCGACTATCTGCGGGTAGTTTATAAGAATATCCGTTATCTCGTCCTCGCCCCAGTTGATGCTGCCGTAGACAGTATCTGTAATGTGCGGGTGCTGGAAGAAGAATATCGGCTTTTTGCCGTCCCGCTCCGCCGCTTTTTCAAGCTCCGCGGAGACGAACCCGCGCTTTTTGTCGTCGAAGTGGCAGCCCCTCGTCGTTGTGACGGCGATGAAATCAAAGCCGTTTATCACTGCGTGGGTGTCGGGAGTAAGACCGAATATCTCATCGAAGCGGCGCAGGGCATTCTCCTCGCCGTCGGTCATATATTCGTGGCTCGCCATGGTCATTATCAGCCTGACATCGGCGGGCAGACCTGCGTCGAGAATCTTCTTGACCTTGCGCATCTGAATCTCCGACCCGCGCGAAGCGAAGTCGCCGACGATGACGAGCGCGTCAAAGCCGCTGTATCTCTCATCGGACGAGCACAGATTTTTGAGGTCGTCAAGTGCTTTTGCAAACCGCTGTTCCTCGATGCAATCCTCGTCGTCGATATGTATGTCGCTCATGACTGCGAAGCGCAGCGCGGGAACAAAGTTTTTATCAAAAGGCATTATTTTTCTCTCTTTCATCAAAGTATCTTGTCGAACGCTTCAAGCCAGTAGCGGGCTATCAGAGCCGCGCCGTCGGGTGATGGATGGACTCCGTCGGGCGCCCACTGCTCGGGGCAGGTGTCGATAGCGGCGGCGTTGAGCAGACCGTCAAGCGGGATAAACGCATCGGCGTAATCTTTTGCCACTCTGCGCACCGCCTGAATCCTCGGGTCGAGATCCTCGCGCCAGCTCGCGCGCTCTTCGGAAACATGGAGCACAAAGGGTTCCATTATAATTATTTTGATATCCGGGTTTTCGCGTCTCGCATCCTCGAGCAATGAACGGTAGATGCTCTCGAACTCGCCGAATTCTGAAGGCAGGTTGCTGTCATATTTTCGCCATGTGTCGTTTATTCCGATGAGCACGGAGAGCACATCGGGATGGAGATCGAGGCAGTCGGTCTGCCAGCGGTCGCGCAGGTCGCTGACCCTGTTTCCGCTGATGCCGAGATCGAAAAAGTCGATATCAAACTTCGGATTATCCGCGCGGAAATTAGACGCGACGAACAGCGGATAGCCGTTGCCCATGTTGCGGATATTCGAGCGGTCCCTGTCCATATCGGTTATGCTGTCGCCCTGAAAGAGCACTCTGAGTTTTTCCATTATATATTCCTCCGCCGGCGCAGAGCCGTAATGATTCTTTAGATAATTATATATTTATTTCTCTTCTCTTGCAACAGTTTGGGACAAATTTCGGCGATGTGTGTATATACAAAATTTCATGCCCGTTTTTGTGATATAATACAAATCGAGGTGTTTATATGGAAACTAAAATCTATAATCAGCTCCCGGACGAGGCGAAAGAGATAAGACTCGAGGTGTTCGTAAAAGAGCAGGGCTTCGAGGAGGAGTTCGACGACATCGACGAAACGGCTGCGCATATCGTGCTGTTTGACGGCAGTCACCCCGTCGGAGTCTGCCGCATTTTCACAGACCCCGGAAGCGGCAGGGTCATGATAGGCAGAGTCGCAGTCAGAAAGGCTTTTCGCGGTAGAGGGCTCGGCGCGGACATAATAAAAGCCGCCGAAGAGTACGCCGCAGAAAACGGAGTCAATGAAATATGGATACATTCGCAGGAACAGGCTGCCGGATTTTATTCAACGCTCGGCTACAAGGACATCGGGATCCACGATGTTGAAGAGGGCTGTCCGCATATATTAATGAAAAAGGTATTATAAATTATCCACAAAGAGCATATGCTAACTCGCTTGACTTTTGTGCGAATCGGATGTAGAATAACTATACCAAAAGTTTGGGAGGAATATGCGATGAACAAAAAACTGATGAGGATAATCAGCGCGGTCATGGCAATCTGCCTGCTCGCCTGCATGATAGTCCCCGCCGCCTCCGCCATGCCTCAGGAGAGCGCAGACGGATCGATAAAGCGCATCAGCGTTGTTATCAACGGCGACGCCAAAACAAGACGCGGCATCTGCTGGTACACGACCGAGAAATGCGGCAGCGATGTTGAAGTAATGCCCCTTGCAAAATACAACGGCAGCTTCGACGGCGCGCTCAAATTTTCCGGCACCTGCACGAAGTGGAAAGAGAACTACTGCCACAAGGTGCTCGCCGAAAATCTTGAGCCCGGCACAAAGTATGTTTACAGAGTAGGCGACGCTTCGACCGGCATCTGGAGCAACAACGGCACATTTGAGACAGCCTGCGACGGCGAAGAGCCGTTTTCGTTCATAGCCCTTGCCGATGTTCAGGCGGGCAACGAAATAAACTTCACGAAGAGCGGCGCCGTTCAGCGCACCGCGATGCAGGTCTGCCCCGACGCGAAGTTTCTCATGAACGCGGGCGACTTCGTCAACGACTGCAACGATCAGGAGTGGGACTGGTTCTATGAGAAGAGCTGCGACACACTCATGAACATCACCATGGCGCCGACCGCCGGCAACCACGAGGGCAACCTTCGTTGGGGCTGGTTCGACAATATGTTCAACCTCGACAAGAGCGCAGGCTGGAATCATATCACCGGCGTCTACTATTCGTTCGACTACTCGAACGCACATATCGCCGTGCTCAACACAAACGATATGTATCCCATCAGCGAGGAGCAGATAAACTGGCTTCAGAACGACATGAATTCTTCTGACGCGCAGTGGAAGATAATCCTCATGCACCGCGCCTGCTATTCTGCGGGCAAGAACATCAACAAGCCCGACACCGTCATCATGCGCAAGCGCCTGCTGCCTATAATAGACAGCCTTGATATCGACGTTGTCATCAACGGTCACGACCACATGTATCTTCGTACATATCAGGTCAAGGACGACAAGATCCAGCCGACCGAGTACATCACCGAGAACTACAAGGGCGAGGAGATAACCTACGCGCTCAACCCCGAGGGCACGGTTCATATCCTGCCCAACACCGCCGGCACTAAGCGCTACAGCGTTCACGAGGACGCCATGGAGCCTATCCTCAAGAATTCCGCCGTTGCCGCGCAGCCCTACAAGTCGATGTTCAGCACCTTTACTATCGACGGCGACAGGCTCATCTACCGCGCATACACCGTTGATGTTGACGACGAGACCTGCGAGGCAACCGGCTACGAGAAGTTCGACGAATACGCGATAAAGAAGACCACAAAGGGCGAAGCCAAGGAGCATGAAGAGCTGCCCACCGACTTCCTTTCAAACTTCACGAAGAATGTCGTGAATGTCCCGGTCGCAATAGTCTATATGCTCGTCAAATATATTCTCATCCTGCCCCACATCATAAAGAACAGATAAATTAAATTCCGCCCGTGCTGATTTTCGGCACGGGCGGTTTTCATGCAGTGAACAAAATTTATAAAAACAGCCGCCACAAAGTTTATTCTCTGCGGCGGTTAGTTTATTTTATCTTATCTTTTGTTATCTTATTGTTTTGTAATGACTCGGATCGCGCGGCTTCTGCTCCGGCACTTCATCCGGCACGCCTATCGCAACGCCTATCATATACTGAAGATCAACGGGAATGTCGATCTCCCCGCGCCAATAATCGCCCTTGTCGGCGTCGTCAAACAGCGCGTCCGCGCTGCCGACTATACATGTGCCGAGCCCGAGTCCCTTTGCGGCGATGCATATGTTCTCGACCATGATTCCGGCATCCATCTGACTGCCGGGCTTTGCGAATATCGCGGCGAACACCGGCGCATTGTGATAGAACGGGTTCTTGTCGCTTCGTGTGTGAACGGGCGTGTCCCAGCCAACGATATTCTTGAAATCTATCTGCATCTGGCGCAGCATAGCGTCATTGCATATGAATCTGACATGGCAGGGCTGGCAGTTGCGCCCGCTCGGAGCCATCATCGCCGCCGCGGTCAGCGTATCGAGCTGAGCGTCGGTGAGCATTATGGGCTTATATTCTCTTATCGTCTGGCGCGTGAGTACGGCATCGATGACCTCATTTCTGATTATATCAGCCATCTTTGAGAACCTCCTTGACAGCCTTGTTTATGACCCTGTCGTTGCGCTCGACCGAAAGCTCGGAGGCGTAGCCCTCGACTATCGTCTTGAACTCGTCCCCGCGCAGGCTCTTGAGGCAGTCGTCGCGGTAGCGGTCGTAGTATTGCTTCGCCTCGTCCTCCGAGGGATTCTCTCTGAGAATGAGGAAAATATAGTTGTCCATGATAAGCACGGTGTTCGAGCCGACGGAAAGCTGCTGAACCTTTTCAAAGAAGCCCTCGGGATAGGAATCAGTGCCCTTTTTTATAAACTGGAGCTGATCCGAAACTGTTGAATCCGGATGCTTCTTGGAATAGAGCTCGACTATCTCGTTCATCGTCTGACCGTTGCCCAGGCGCGTCGAGAGCTCAATGAACTCCTTGTTCATTGCCGCTTTCTGATCCGCAGTCATAACTACCGTGTCGCCGTTCGCGTCGGTAGTTGTGAGATAGCCGGTTATGGCGCGGAAAGAGATATAATTCTCGTTATAATATTTCTTTATATCGTCCTCGCTGACCGCCTTTTCGCCGCCCTCGTCATAGATATAATAGAAAAGTCTGTTACGCGAGGTGTCGGCGGTCTCTATCTTCATGAGCGTCTGCTTCGACACGCCGAGCTTCTCATAGTAGCCCGAAAAAACATGCCAAAGGTCTTCAAGATTATTCGAAGCCGAGCGCTTTTCGGAGGCGGAGAGAGTCAGCCCGTATTCGGAGAGTTTCGTGTTGACCGCAACATATTCGCAGCACAGCTCAATCGCGGCATCGATCATCTGCTCGTTCGTCGCATCGGCGGCAAGCTCATATTTTTCGGGGAACGCGTGAACCTGATCGAAATAATATAAAAATGTCTCATAGTCTATCTGCGCGCCCGAGATATTCAGCGCGCTCTTTTTTGATGCCGAACAGCCCGCAGTGCAGAATACGGCGGCAAGGCAGAGCAGAACGGCGACAAAGCTTTTGAACTTCTTCATTTTCGTTTATCCTTTCATCAGATATCGAGCCATGCGGAGGAATCCGCGTCGGAGGGCATACGCCAGTCGCCGCGAGGCGAAAGACTGACAGAGCCGACCTTCGGACCGTCCGGTATGCAGGAGCGTTTGAACTGCTGAGAGAAGAATCTCTTCATAAAGAGCCTGAGCCATTTTTCAATCTGCTCGCGGCTGTATACTCCGTCAAACGCGCGGCACGCCATGAACATGAGCTTGTCAGGTGAAGCGCCGAAGCGCTGGAAGTGATAGAGGAAGAAATCGTGAACCTCATAGGGGCCGAGGGTATCCTCGGTCTTTTGCGCTATCTTTCCGTTTTTGTCAGGCGGGAGCAGTTCTGGGCTGACAGGAGTCGCGAGTATCTCGCGGAGCACCTCACCGAGCTTGCCTCCCCTCTCGTCCGCAACGAAATCGACGAGATATCGCACGAGCGTCTTGGGCACGGAGCAGTTGACTCCGTACATGCTCATGTGGTCGGCGTTATATGTGCACCAGCCGAGCGCAAGCTCGGACAAATCGCCCGTGCCGACGAGCAGCGCGCCCTCTTTGTTCGCGGTGTCCATGAGTATCTGCGTGCGCTCGCGCGCCTGAACATTTTCATAAGTCACGTCGAGTATGCTCATATCGTGACCTATGTCCCGCATATGCTGAGTACACGCGGGGACAATATCTATATCCCTGAGCTGAGCTCCGATGCACTCGGTGAGCGTGACGGCGCTCGACTTCGTTCGCTTCGTCGTGCCGAAGCCCGGCATCGTGATGCAGATTATATTTTCTTTCGGCAGGGCGAGAAGATCAAACGCCTTGTCCGCAACAAGCAGAGCAAGAGCCGAATCGAGTCCGCCCGAGATGCCGATGACCGCTTTCTTGAGCCCGATATGCTCGATTCTCTTCGCGAGTCCCGCCGCTTGGATATTGAATATCTCGGCGCAGCGCGCGCGTCTGACTTTTTCATCCGAGGGCACGAACGGGTGCGCGTCGAAGTTTCTGTCAATATCGCTCTCTTTGAGCTCCGGCAGGGTTATATCAACGCGCCTTATATCGCGGTCAGCGTAACGAGCCGCGTTGTCATAAAATTCGCTGTTGCGGCGCAGAGCTTCGAGCTTTTTGATATCGATGCAGGCGTAAACCGCCGCGCCGTTTCGCTCAAAGCGCTCGTTTCTCGCGAGTATGCCGCCGTTTTCGGCTATCGTACACGCGCCGGAGAACACAAGGTCTGTCGTGCTCTCTCCGATGCCGGCGGAAGAATAGACATAGCCGCAGTAGCACCGCGCGCTCGTCTGCTCAATAAGACTCAGCCTGAAATCATTCTTTGTGACCATCTCGTCGGAGGCGGAGATATTTACTATTATATCCGCGCCGCTGAGCGCAAGGACGGTTCCGGGCGACACAGGCACCCACATATCCTCGCACAGCTCAATTCCGACTGCGGCGCCGTTGTCCGCGCAGAAGAGCATATTGCCGAACGGCACCTCCTGCCCGCAGAGGGTGACGGTATCGCACGGCGTATCAAGCCCCGAGACGAAGTGGCGCTTTTCATAGAACTCGTTGTAATTCGGCAGATAGCTCTTCGGGACAACGCCCATAAGCCTGCCGTTCTGGAATGCGACGGCGCAGTTGAAGAGCCTGCCGCGCACGCGCACCGGGAGCCCGACTATCACGAGCGCGCCGATATCGGCACATTCAAGAACGAGTCTGCCGAGCGCGGTCTCCGCGCTTTCGATGAGCCTGTCCTGCGAGAAGAGGTCGGAGCAGGTATAGCCTGTTATGCATAGTTCCGGCAGGGCAATTATCTGCGCGCCGGACGAAGCCGCCCCTTTTATCAGCGGCAGCATATTATCAACATTTTTATCAGCCGCGCCGACCGTCACCCTCGGGCAGACCGCCGCGGTCTTGACAAATCCGAAATCCTTCAAGATATCACGTTCCCTTTCGCGAATCTTATTATACAGATTATAGTATATACTAATTCCCGCTTTAAATCAATCCTTTTCATTTTTCGGAGGTGATCCCACGGACTCGTTTTGTTCTCTCGTTTCTTCGATAAATTCGGTGGTCTGGGGAGTCCCGCTGCTCGTCGCTTTCACGGGCACGGGGCTTCTGCTGAGCGTGCGGTCGGGATTTTTCCAGATAACGCACGTCGGCACATGGATGAAAACGACGCTCGGCAGTATATTCAGCAAAAAGAGCCGGGAATCCGGCAAAGGCTCGATATCGCAGACGCAGGCGCTCTCCGCCGCACTCGCCGCGTGCATGGGCACGGGCAACATAGTCGGCGTGGCGGCGGCGATAGCCTACGGCGGCGCGGGCGCGGTTTTCTGGATGGTGATAAGCGCGATAATCGGCATGATGAGCGCGTGCTGCGAAAATATACTCGGCATAAAATACAGATACCGCGACGAAAACGGCGAATGGATGGGCGGCGCGTTCGTCTATATGGAGCGCGGACTGGGATTCAGGCACATGGCAAAATTTTTCTGCGTTCTGTTGGTCATAGCCTCGCTTGGCATCGGCAATATGACCCAGGCGAACGCCGCCGCGCTCTCGCTCTCGGGCTCATTCGGGCTGAGTCCCGCGATAACGGGACTGATTCTCGCCGCAGGCGTGTTCGCGATAACCTGCGGCGGGCTCAAAAGAATCGCCTCGGCGGCGGAGAAGATAATCCCCGCCATGACGGCGATATTCATTCTCGCGAGCTTCGCTGTCATAATAAAAAACTTCCGCGCCGTGCCATCGGCGTTTTCGCGCATAATATCCGAGGCTTTTTCGCTGCGTGCGGCGGCAGGAGGAGCGGCGGGCTACGGGATAAAAAAAGCTCTGCGCTACGGGGTGGCGCGCGGAGTTTTTTCAAACGAAGCAGGGCTCGGCAGCAACGCGATAATCCACGCGGCGGCGCAGACGGATTCACCCGCCGAGCAGGGCTGCTGGGGCATACTTGAGGTTTTTCTCGACACGGTCGTCATGTGCACCGTGACTGCAATAACTCTCTTGGTCTCCGGCGCGCCGACGGACGGCGACGGCTCACTAGCCTGCGCCGCGGCATTCGGCAGTGTATTCGGAAAAGCCGGGAGCATTTTCGTCTGCGTGAGTATCTGCATTTTTGCCTTTGCAACGCTCATCGGCTGGTCATATTACGGGCGGCGCGGGCTCGAATATCTGCTGGGCGTCAAGAGCGCGAAAATATACAACATAATTTACGCCGCGGCGGTATTCGTCGGATGCGTCGCCGACCTCGAGCTCGTATGGGAGCTCTCAGACCTCGCGAACGCGCTCATGGCGGTGCCGAATCTCATCTCGCTCTGCCTGCTCAGCGGCGAAGCGACAAAAGAGCTGAAAAAGACATATCATAATTGATATATATGTATTGATTTATTGATATAACCATGTATAATATAAGAAGTATAAATATGCTGTATTGTGGAGATTTGTGCGGAAGAGGCAAAAATCAACAAATTTGTTGCTCGCGGTCTCGTAGGGTGCGGCGACTCGACGCACCGATGCCGCGACAGCGGCACGAAATTCTCAAAATGTCTGTTGTTGACCGTAGTGGAGAACATCGCTCGCCTTTCAAAAATTCGCACAAATTTTAGACCGCGTACCTCGTAGGGACAGCCCTTGCGGCTGTCCGATATCGGCGTAGCCGATACAAAATTATAGTAAAGTTGAATTGTTGATAATTGGTTTCTACCTTCGCTACGCACTATAATCAAATGATATACACTTCCCGCGTTTCGGCATTTTCTTTTTATTTGAAAAAGAAAACGCCTGCAAAAGAAAAGCAAACTCAGGGCTACGCCCCGAGACCCCGGCAACGCCGCGCCGCAGTACATAGCTTGTGGCTCTCAACAGGCGGCTCGGCACATTCGCACGCAAACGCGCTGGAGCTTGAACGGGTGCGTGCTCGTGCGTCTTGCTACGCAAGCCGTTCCCTCGCATTTCCCAGTCAGACTTCAAACACTGTGGCGCGGCTATTGGAAGCTTAATTAAAAAAATCGGCTTGGTCACTTGCTTTTACTTTGCAAAAGTTCGGGAGACAGGTTTGCTTTCATCCGTTTAAATCTATTGGAAGCTATCGCCGATAACGGACAGCCGCAAGGGCTGTCCCTACAAAGTGCTATAATTCGGAGATAGCAGCACAAAATCAGTCGGTTCTGTACCGCAATCCCTAAGTCTCGGCTTACGCCGAGCCAGCTCCCTTTACACAAGGGAGCCAAAATAAAATTCCACAGTGTTATAAAATTTGTTTTCAAAAGTTGGCTATGATAAGCCTTTCCCACCGCTTGCGCGGCAACGGTGCATCGAATACGAACTGCGAGTCAATAAACTTGTGCTAAACCGCGGGCGATATCCGCTCCATACCATATACATTTTACTTATTACTTCAAACGAAGCCAGCAAAAATATTCGGAGTCGAATTATGCCGGGATTTTTATGTGATCTGCATATCCACTCGTGTCTGTCGCCCTGCGGCGACGAGGAGATGACTCCCTATAACCTTGTCAACATGGCAAAGGTCATGGGGCTGGATATCCTTGCGCTGACCGACCACAACTCCTCGCTCAACTGCCCCGCCGCGGCGCGTGCGGCAGAAGAGGCGGGAATCGCTTTCGTGCCCGGCATGGAGCTGACAACTTCAGAGGAAGTCCACGTCGTGTGCCTGTTTCCGGATGTCGATTCCGCGCTCGCGTTTTCGAGCTACGTTGCCGAGCGCCTGCCGAAGATTAAAAATCGGCTCGACATTTTCGGCGAGCAGCTGATAATGGACGACAGGGACGGTATTCTCGGGCACGAGGAGAATCTGCTGAGCACGGCGAGCTTTATTTCAATCGGCGAGGTTTTCCCGCTCGTCTCCGGCTTCGGCGGGGTCTGCTATCCCGCTCATGTTGACCGCCCGTCGTTCAGCGTGGTTGCAAACCTCGGCTCGTTCGACGAAAGCTGGGGATTCGCAAACGCCGAGATGTCCGCTTTCGCTCAGGCGGACAGGCTCGTTGAAGAGCATCCGCTGCTCCGAAAAATGAGGCTTCTGCGCGCGTCCGACGCGCACTGCCTCGAAAATGTCGGCTCGGCGAGCACCGAGCTTGAGCTCCCCTGCGCATCGCCGCAGGCGGTCATTGATCTGTTGAAAGGTAATTACTACCTGCAGGGTATGTAATTGGTATATAGTTTATCGATATTTTTTTCCTTAAACTGTAGCAATTTTCAGACCCGCATGATATAATTACTCTCAATGTGAAAAGGAAACTCCTTTTTGCCTATCTGTTATTTTTCTCAAACCTAAGGAGGGAAAGGCTACAAATGCTCAAAAAAATCAGTAAGATACCTTTTTCCGGCACCCCGGAACAGGAAGAGAAGCTCAATGCCGTTATCGCAGAATGCAACGGCGACAAGAGCCTGCTGATGCATGTCATGCAGGAGGCTCAGCTCATCTACGGTTATCTTCCGTTCGAGGTACAGGCTATGATAGCCGAGGGAATGGACGTTCCGCTCGAGAAGGTATACGGCGTATCGACTTTCTACGCCCAGTTCGCTCTGAGCCCCAAGGGCAGATACAATATCTCCGTATGTCTCGGAACCGCCTGCTATGTCAAAGGCTCGCAGGCTATCCTCGACAAGATAAGCGAGAGACTCGGCATCGGCCCCGGCGAGTGCAGTGACGACGCGTGCTTCTCCATCGAAGCCTGCCGCTGCATCGGCGCGTGCGGACTTGCCCCCGTCATGACGATCAACGACGATGTCTACGGCAGACTCACCCCCGATCAGATAGACGGCATTCTCGACAAATACCTGGACGCTTAACGCCATGCGCGAGCTGTCACTCAACATTCTCGATATAGCCCAAAACTCCATATCAGCCGGGGCGTCGCTGATAACAATAGATGTCAGCGAAAGCAGAGAAGAGCATCTTCTCACGCTCACGGTTTCCGACAACGGCTGCGGCATGGACGAAGAACAGCTTCAAAATGTCTGCGATCCGTTTTTCACCACGCGCACAACGCGCAAGGTCGGCATGGGCATACCGCTGTTCCGCCTCGCGGCAGAGCAGACCGGCGGCAGTTTTGAGATAACCTCAAAAAAAGGCGTCGGCACCTCCACAAAAGCCGTATTTCATTCGGACAGCATAGACTTCACTCCCCTCGGGGACATGACCTCGACGGTAACGGTGCTCATATCAATGAACACCGACAGGGATTTTATCTACCGCCGCTCGGTCGATAAAAAAGAATTCGTGCTCGACACGCGGGAAATTAAAAATATCCTCGACGGCGTGCCGCTCGACAATCCGGATGTTGTGCAGTGGATGAAAGAATATATCGACGAGAACACAGCGCTACTTTAAAAAACCCATATGACGGCGCCCGGCGCCGGGAAAGGAATAACCATGAAATCACTTGCTGAACTTAACGCAATAAGAGATAAGGCAAAGGCCAATATGAATATCCGCGAAGACAACGAATACACAACCCGCGTGCTCGTCGGCATGGCTACCTGCGGCATCGCGGCAGGCGCAAAGCCCGTGCTCACCGCACTCGTTGACGAGATTGCACGCCGCAATCTCAGCCATGTCACCGTCTCGCAGACCGGCTGCATCGGCATGTGCCAGTATGAGCCAATAGTCGAGGTTCTCGAACCCGGCAAAGAAAAGGTCACCTATGTCAAGGTAACGCCCGAAATGGTCGCGCGCATCGTCAGCGATCATCTCGTCAACGGCAACCCCGTCGGCGAATTCACGGTCGGCGCTATCGCCAAATAACAAGGAGGAAAATCAATGTATCGTTCACACGTTCTTGTCTGCGGCGGTACCGGCTGTACTTCTTCTCACAGTGCAGAAATAATTGCCGAGTTTGAAAAGGAGATCGCCGAAAAAGGTCTCGCAGACGAAATCAAGGTCATCAGGACAGGCTGCTTCGGTCTGTGCGCCCTGGGTCCGATAGTCGTTGTTTATCCCGAAGGCGCGTTCTACAGCCAGATAAAGGTCGAGGACGTTCCGGAGATAGTTGACGAGCACCTCATCAAGGGCAGAATAGTCAAGCATCTGCTCTACGATGATACCGTCGCCGGCGACACCGTCAAGAGCCTCAACGAGACTCAGTTCTATAAAAAGCAGAAGAGAGTCGCACTGCGCAACTGCGGCGTTATCGACCCCGAAAATATCAATGAATACATAGCCATGGACGGCTATCAGGCTCTTGCGAAGTGTCTGACCGAATACACCCCGGACGAGGTCATCCAGATAGTCAAGGATTCCGGTCTGCGCGGCAGAGGCGGCGGCGGATTCCCGACAGGTCTGAAATGGAGCTTCACCCGCAAGAATCAGGCGGATCAGAAATATGTCGTCTGCAACGCCGACGAGGGCGACCCGGGCGCATTCATGGATCGCTCCGTGCTCGAGGGCGACCCGCACTGCATCGTTGAAGCCATGGCGATATGCGGCTACGCCACCGGCGCGACCGAGGGCTATATCTATGTCCGCGCGGAGTACCCGATAGCGGTCAAGAGACTTCAGATAGCAATAGACGAAGCGCGCGAGCTCGGACTGCTCGGCAAGAACATCTTCGACAGCGGCTTCGACTTCGATCTTCATATAAGACTCGGTGCAGGCGCATTCGTCTGCGGCGAGGAGACCGCGCTCATGACCTCCATCGAGGGCAACCGCGGCGAGCCCCGTCCGAGACCTCCGTTCCCGGCGGAAAAGGGTCTTTTCGGGAAGCCCACTACCGAGAACAACGTCGAAACATTTGCAAACATCCCGCAGATAATCCTGCACGGCGCGGAGAGCTTTGCCTCCATGGGCACCGAGCGCTCCAAGGGCACCAAGGTCTTTGCACTCGGAGGCAACATCAAGCACACCGGCCTCGTTGAGATCCCCATGGGCACGACCCTGCGCGAGATCGTCGAGGACATCGGAGGCGGCATCCCCAACGGCAGAAAGTTCAAGGCTGCTCAGACCGGCGGACCCTCCGGCGGATGCATCCCCGCGAGCCTCATGGACACCGAGATAGACTACGACAACCTCACCGCCATCGGCTGCATGATGGGTTCGGGCGGACTTATCGTCATGGACGACAGCAACTGCATGGTCGATATAGCCAAGTTCTTCCTTGACTTCACCGTTGACGAGTCCTGCGGAAAGTGCTCCCCCTGCCGTATCGGCACGAGAAGAATGCAGGAGATACTCGAAAAGATCATCGCCGGCAAGGCGACTCTCGAGGATCTGGACAAGCTCGAAGAGCTCGCCCATTACATCAAAGAAAACTCCCTTTGCGGACTCGGTCAGACGGCTCCCAACCCCGTCCTTGCGACCCTCAAGTTCTTCCGCGATGAGTATATAGCGCATATAGTCGACAAGAAGTGTCCCGCAGGCGTATGTAAGGCGCTGCTGAGCTTCAAGATCGACAAGGATCTGTGCATCGGCTGCGGTCTCTGCGCCAGAAACTGCCCCGTCTCGGCTATCGGCAAGACCGACTATGTCGCAGAGGGTCACAAGCTGCCGTCGTACACTATCGACACGGCGAAGTGCATCAAGTGCGGCGTCTGCATGGAGAACTGCAAGCGCGCCAAGGCAATCAGCAAAGGTTAAGGAAGGAGGGTCAATACAGCATGGAAATGGTAAACATAAAAATAAACAACATGCCCCTGAGCGTACCCAAGGGCATATCCATACTTGAGGCGGCGCGTATGGCCGGCATTGAGATCCCGACCCTCTGCTACCTCAAGAAGATAAACGAAATCGGCGCATGCCGCATCTGCATGGTCGAGGTCAAGGGCGCGCGTTCGCTCGTGACCGCCTGCGTGTACCCCGTCAACGAGGGTATGGAGATATTCACAAACACCGAGCGCGTCCGCAAGAGCCGCAAGATGACCCTTGAGCTCATTCTTTCGACGCATGACAGAAAGTGTCTCTCGTGCGTCCGCAGCGGAACCTGCGAGCTTCAGCAGCTCTGCAAGGAGTTTGGCGTTGACGACGAGGCCCGTTTTGACGGCGCGAATCCCGTTCACGAATACGACGATTCCGCTATACATATGATAAGAGACAACGGCAAGTGCATTCTCTGCCGTCGCTGCGTCGCAGCATGTCAGGCTCAGCACATCTCCGTTATCGGCGCAAACGCCCGCGGATTTGACACCCACATCGGCTCGGCGTTCGAGAGACCGCTCGATTCCGTGGCGTGCGTCTCCTGCGGTCAGTGCATTGTCAACTGCCCGACCGGCGCCATCTATGAAAAGGACGACACCGCAAAGGTTCTCGAGGCTATCAACGATCCCGAGAAGTTTGTCGTTGTTCACACCGCGCCTTCTATCCGCGTCACCCTCGGCGAGTGCTTCGGAATGCACATCGGCACCAATGTTCAGGGCAAGATGGTCGCGGCTCTCAGACGTCTCGGCTTCGACAAGGTCTTTGACACCGACTTCGGCGCAGACCTCACGATTGTCGAAGAGGCAAACGAGTTCCTCGGCAGAGTCCAGAACGGCGGCGTGCTCCCGATGATAACCTCCTGCTCGCCCGGATGGATAAAATACTGCGAGCATTACTACCCCGATATGCTCGATCACCTCTCGACCTGCAAATCGCCCCAGCAGATGTCCGGCGCGATAATCAAGACCTGGTATGCCGAGAAGATGGGCATCGACCCGAAGGATATCGTCGTTGTCGGCATAATGCCCTGCACGGCGAAGAAGTTCGAGACAAAGCGCGACGATCAGGCGGCGTCCGGCTATCCGGATGTTGACTACTCGCTGACCACGAGAGAGCTCGGCAGAATGATCGAGAGCGCGGGAATATACTTCAAGCACCTGCCCGACGAAGAGTTCGACAATCCTCTGGGCGACTCCACCGGCGCGGCCGTTATCTTCGGCGCAACCGGCGGCGTTATGGAAGCGGCGCTGAGAACCGCCGTTGAGAAGCTCTCCGGCGAGGAGCTCAAGAGCCTCGACTTCACCGAGGTTCGCGGCACCGACGGAATAAAGGAAGCTTCCTACACCGTCAACGGCATGGAAGTCAAGGTCTGCGTAGTCAGCGGACTTGCAAACGCCAACACGATTATGGAGAAGGTCAAGAACGGCACTGCCGACTATCACTTCATCGAGATCATGGGCTGCCCCGGCGGCTGCGTCAACGGCGGCGGTCAGCCGATCCAGCACGCTGTCGTGCGCAACTTCGTCGACCTCAGAGCGCGCAGAGCCGCCGCTCTCTACGAGGCGGACAAGGATATGCCCCTGCGCAAGTCGCATGAGAGCGAAGCAGTCAAGCGTCTCTATGCCGAGTTCCTCGGTGAGCCCGGCAGCCACAAGGCGCACGAAGTGCTCCACACCTCGTATGTTGCGAGACCGAAATATAAATAAGCGGCGAATGCCGGACAGCAAAAGAGCCTTTCCGTTTTGGAAAGGCTCTTTTAAATCATATATTTTCTATCTCGTCAAAAATCTCTTTCGTGATTCGTCTGTCTTTATAATAAAACTCGCGGTCGTGCTCGTTTATCTCCCTCGCGACGCAGCAGGGATTGACGTAAGCCACGACATTCGCCGGAATATCTTTCGTAACGACGCTGCCCGCGCCGATAACACTGTTGTCCCCTATCGTCACGCCGGGCATTATCACAGCTCCCGCACCTATCCAGCAGTTTTCGCCGATACGCACAGGCATGTTGAACTGATACGCCTTTTCGCGCAGCTCGGGCCGAATCGGATGCCCCGCGGTCGCGACGGTGACATTCGGGCCTATCGTCGTGTGCGAGCCGATGTAGATATGCGAGTCGTCAACGGCGGTGAAGTTGGAGTTTGCGTATATAGAGTCGCCGAGATGGATGTACGCCCGCCCCAGTTCGCGTGAAACGGCGGTTCGAGATAGCAGTTCTCGCCGACTTCGGCGAACATCTCTTTCATCAGCGCCTGCCGTCTCTTCTGCTCAGTCGGGCGCGTTGAATTGAACTCGTAGAGCAAATCGAGCTTTTTGAGCTGCTCGTCAAATATCGACTCCTCGTTCGGATAATAGAGCTCGCCAGTGTGCATTCTTTCATTCCCATGGTCTTTCTCATTTTCTGTTTTTCTCCGCTTTGATTATACTTTATGCGCCCGCTTTTTCAGCCTTTTTTGAGCAAATGCGCGCATGTTCTGCGACATTCGGGCTTTTTTGTTGACTTTGTGTGCTTCAAATATTATACTTTATAATAGACTTGTATAGGAGATTTTTGTTTTAAGTCGGAAGGTGAAGAGAAAATGGATAAATTCATGCCAAAGACCATCGAACAGCTCAACGCCGAATTTGAGGCGCGCATGGAAAAGGCCAAGCAGGATGAGCTGAACGCGGCGGCGGAAAAGGCGGCGGCAGAGATAAAAGCCGCCGAAGAAGCACGAAAAGCCGAGGAAGCCCGCGCAGCAGCCGAAGCAAAGGCAGCAGCTGAAGCAAGAGTAGCAGCCGAAGCAAAAGCGGCTGAGGAAGCGAGACGCGTTGAAGAGCGCAGCTATGACAGCGCGATAGACAACTCGGTCATCTCCGCAAACGAGCTCGAACCGGTAGAGGACGACTTTGAAGAGACTTATTCCGGCGAGGAAGAGGTTTCTGTCGAAGAGTCAGAGTCCGAAGTTAAAGAAGTGCCTGTTGAAAAGCAGAAGAATGAATACGGTGAACCCGATCCCCACGGATATTTCGGCGCGCCGATAGACAAGAGCAGACCTCGCAAGACCCTCTCCGAGGAGACAGCTTCCAAGGTCGAGCCGAAGTTCGACTTTGAGCGCACCTCGGACTATTCGGGCGCAATGCTCCAGAACGGATTCAAGCCGCAGAAAGACAAATTCAAGGGCGCGAGGATATTCACGACCGTTCTCATCGTCATAATAGCCGTTGTGTCGCTCGTCACCGCGCTTCTCTGCGTTGCAGCGGCGCACCCCGACAAATTCCTGCTCGACCGCGGACTCGCCGTGTGCAGCGAAAATGTCGCAGGCTCGAATATAAAGAGCGGCTCGCTGTGCCTCACACGCAGGGCATCCGCCGCATCCGCAGACGAAGTTGCGCTGTATAAGCTCGGCGGCAAATACGAATTTGCGTTCGGCTCGTCTGTGCCCGAGGGTGCTTCAATAGTCGCGCTCGCCACGCACTGCGTGCCGTTTATCGGCAAGTTCATCTCGAGCGTTACGAACATGTGGATAGTCTACACCTGCTCGGCTCTCGCGGCGATACTCATCATCCTGATAATCAGGCTCGCAGCGTTCAGCGCGCCGGATGAGAGCGTTACCGACGGAGTTAAGAGCAAGAAGAGCTGCAAATAAAAAATCGCGGAGGGATATCAGTGGAACAAATCACCTCTCTTTCGGAGCATGTTTCCGACAACCGTATCATAGCCGACGCGCAGAAAAGCTCAATGGACGGTTCAAAAATAATATTCAACGGTTCCGGCAATATTCTTGTTGTTGAAGACGGCGTCAAGCTCAGCTCTTCCACCGTTCTCTTCAACGGCAGCAATGCGGTATGCTATTTAGGCGCAAATAAAAATCCTTATTATGTCAATTTGACCGTAAACAACAACAGCTGCATATTTTTCGGGCGCGGCAACTATATCAACGGCAAAATGACGCTCATAACGTCCGAACAGCAAAACATAATTATCGGGGACGACGGGCTGTTTTCCTTCGGTATTTTTATCCGCACGGCAGACCCTCACCTTCTGTACGACTGCGGCAGCGGCAAGCGCATAAATCCGAGCAAATCCGTCTTTATCGGCGACCACGTTTGGATAGGGCAGAACGTGCTGATTCTGAAAGGCACGGCAGTCGGTTCGGGCTCCGTTATCGGCGGCGCGGCTCTGCTTTCGGGCAAGTCCGTCCCTTCGAACACCGTCTGCGGCGGCAACCCCGCAAAAATAATACGCCGCGGCGTATTTTTCTCCAAGGAGTGCGTCCACACATGGACAGACGCGCAGACAGAAAAATATAATACTATGAAAACAGACCGCTACACCTACCGCAGGGATTCGGACACCGTGTCTCCTCAGGAGATAGATTCGGCGCTCAAGGCCTGCAGGAATTCCGACGAGCGCCTTGCCGCCGTCAAAAAATATCTCGCCGACAAGTCGGGCAAAAACCGATTTTTTATCCCGGATACAGAGAACGGCAAGCCGGAAAAGCGCGGATTTTTCAGAAGATAAAAATACAAAGCCGCAAAAGCTGCGGCTTTTTTACTCGGGAGAAAACAATGTCTATAGAGAGAGTCAGAGAATATTTCAGAAAGCTCGGAATCGAGGACCGAGTGATGGAGATAGACGAGTCGAGCGCGACCGTTGCCCTCGCGGCAAAGGCGCTGAACTGCGTTGAGGGCAGGATAGCAAAGACTATATCATTTTCGCTCGACGGCGAGCCGATACTCATAGTCGCGGCGGGCGACATGAAGATAGACAACGCAAAATACAAGTCCCGCTTCGGCAAAAAAGCAAAGATGCTCTCGCACGAAGAGGCGGCGCAGCTTATCGGCCACGCGGTCGGCGGAGTGTGCCCGTTTGCCGTGAACGACGGAGTGAAGATATATCTCGACGAGTCACTCAAGAGATTCAATACGGTATACCCCGCCTGCGGCAGCAGCAACAGCATGATAGAGCTGACTCCCGCCGAGCTTGAGGAATACTCCAAGCCCGAAAGCTGGATCGATGTCTGCAAGCCGATGGCATAAAAACCGGGGCGGCGAAGAAAAATTTTTCCAAACCGCCTCCGAACACTTGACAAACCGCAAAAAAAATCTTATAATCACATAGCAAACAAATGGGGGCGTAGCTCAGCTGGGAGAGCGTACGGTTCGCATCCGTAAGGTCGAGAGTTCGATCCTCTTCGTCTCCACCAATCTTTGAAAAGTCGAACACCATCTTGTTTTTTGTCGGTTCACTTTTCGGAATATCGTGTAAAATAGCGGATAGGCGTTGACCTGTCCGCTATTTTATCTTGCAATTATAAAGAATCGTGCTATAATGCAATAAAGAGCCTCCAGCTCTATATCCTATTTCTTGTGGCTCTCGGTCTGACCGAGAGCTGCTTTTATACCATTTTGCCAGTGTCGGCAAACTGCTGTTTTACTGTCCGTTTTATTACCTTGACACGTTGGCGGCTTTTGGTAAAATCAACTTGAAAAAAACTTTTGAAAAAAGTGTTGACATACTCGGCATAGTATGCTATAATATGGACAATGAATGAGGCAAGAACCTCAAAAAGAAAGGATAATGAAAAATGAAAAACTACGAACTTTGCTTAAGCAATCAGGACTGCATCTTTGACAGCGCGACCTTTGACGACGCGAAAGCGGCTGCCGACTGGGCAACCGGCAGAGGCGGCAAATACGTCATTCAGAGCAACAACGGACTTAATGTCAAGGTTGACGATGACGAAAAGCTTTTCGTCGAGAATTTTGACGGCTACGAAGAAATCTCTGAAAGCGACCTTGTCAAGATGATTGAGAAGCTCGGCTAAAAACACAGAGTGGCGCGCTTTCGGGCGCGCTACGTTAGGAGAACGAGGAGACAGTATGGAAGAAGCACCAAAGCGCAAGACGCACACCTCGACGGCGGTCAAGCGTCGGTATAACGAAAAGACATATGACATGGTTCGCGCCAGCTTACCGAAAGACTTAGTCGCACGATTCAAGGAAAAATGCGAAGCCGACGGCATACCGCAGGCGCAGGTCATAAAGAAAGCGGTCATTGACTTTTTGGGTGAAAATTGAAAAAGCCGGGCAAGGGAAAATCCCCTGCCCGGTCATTTTTATATCATGCCGAAAAGCTTGAGCACGAGCACGATGATACCCGCGCCGTAAAGCCCGAGCATATTAAGCAGATTAAAAAGGATAGCTGTTATCATCACTCCGCCTCCTCGTCTGTGCCCGGATCTTCAATCGCCGAGCCTTGCTCGTGGAGATACTTGTCTGCGGTCTGTGCCGCCTCAGTAAAGCTGTTATTTTTCCAGTATGCAGAGATTCCGACGAGCACCGAGAACACGACGCTGACGATTGTGTACAGCTCATTGTAGTCCGCAGGAATCGGAGCTTTTCCGGCAGCGGAAAGCGCCATGTTGACGAGCGAGATAATCAGCAGGATGCCGCGCACCCATGTGCCGACCTTGACGTTGCCGATGTTTGCAAGGATGTCTTTGATTTTTGCCATTTTGATAGCCTCCTAAAATATGTTGTCTATGCCCTGTGCAGCGAGAAAATCACGCTGTTCGTGCTTTATTTTTGCGGCGTATTCGAGCGCATCGCTCATATCACCGTTACAATGCGCGTCCGGTATGCGCTGGACTGCGCGGGCGGTTGCTTCGCTTACGGCAAGCGCGGCGTTTGTACTCGCAAGCAAGTTCTTCTCAAAAACTTTTCGCGAGTTTTCCTGTTTTACGCGCTCTGCTCCGAGCTTCGCTTCTTCTTTTTCGCGGGCTTTTTCGCGTTTTGCATCTTCTTCTGCACGTGCGGTTTCGCGTTTTACAATACTGCGCTCCAAAAGCCACACAAAAAAGCCGACTATGGCGACGGTCACCGCAGACGGTATTCCGCATATCGCGGCGATTTCTCCCACGGTCATCCGACTACCTCCAGATATTTGACGGCAACCCAGCTCGCTATATCCGTCAAAAGTGCTTCACGGACTCCGCCGTTTACCTGTATTTTGCCGACGGTGTGAGTCCTTGTCAGCTGCGCGTTGGGGACAATCGAGCCTCGTGCCGCCGTGAGTCCGCCATAAGTTGCGCCGGGCTTTATTTTGACCTTGCTGCCGACCGAGACGGTCTTTGCAGACGACTGCAAAACGGTAAGGTCGGAGATATAGACCCAGCTGTTAATCTCTTTAAGCAGTGCCTTTTCGCCGTTGACGGATTTGACCGTGTGCTTTTTGAGCTTGACCCACATCGGTATCTTCTGCCCTGTGGCGTATTTGCTGCCTTTGATTTTGACGATATTCCCCGCTCTGACGGTTGCCGTTGCAGGCTTGTCCTCGCTCGGCTTGACCGCCGGAGCGGACTTTTTCTTTATGCCGTAAAAATTGGCAATGGCTGAGACAATCGCCTCAGCGCACTGTCTCTGTCCTGCGGCGGTTTCGACGTGCTTGCGGTCGCTCGCGGTGTCGATGAATACCGTCTCTATCAGCAGAGATTCGCACTTGCAGGAGCGGACAAATCCAAAATAGTCCGTGCCGTTTGACGGATTGATTTTGACCTTTGCGCCTCTGTCGCGGATGCCAAATGTGTTAGCTATGCTCTTGCTGATTGCCGCCGCGAGCTTCTTTCCGGACGCGCTCTTGTGCTTGTAGTAGACCTCTGAGCCTGTGCCGCCCGAAGCGTTAAGGTGGATTTCAAGCGCGAGGTCATATCCGTGTTTGTTGACATGCGCTATTCTGTCCGTCAAATACAGCGTCGCGTCATAGTTGATAACATCAGCATTGCAGGCGTAGCCCTTAAAAATCTCGCCGATGTACCTGCCAATTTCTCGACCGATTTTAAATTCATGATAGTTGCCGCCGCACGCGCCGCTATCGTAGCCGCCTTTGGCTGATTTTCCGTGACCGATTGATACGCAGATATTCATTTACTCTGCCTCCTCAAAATAGATTCCGACGAGCTGCGACGGTACATAGTGCAGTATAGTACCTTGACCGTTGCTGTCGTCGCGTATGCATTTGTATGTTTTGCCGCCGTCAGCATAATATAGGTCTTTGTAATACCTCATGCCAGCCGCCGCCGTGATAGGATTATCAATTGTACCGTCTTCGCCGACCGTGATAGGCTCCCAGTGCGCGGCGGTGTCCTCCGGCAACCATGTCGGATTTGCCGTTATGGCGTTGTAGCACTTATATAGCCCGCTCGGTCTGCGGACTATACTGCCGACAGCATAGTCGACATACCCGCTCCAAAGCGGATAAAGCTCTGCATATTCAAGCACTTCCGCGTCTGTCGTGACCTTTGTCAAAACGCCGTCTATCTTGTTGCGATATGCTTTTGCCTCTGCTCGCGTCATGTCGCACCTCCTGTGATTATTTCAAGTGCTTCGGAGTCTGATATCGGATCATCGTCCGACTGCTGGACTTCCGTCCACGTCTGCGTTATTTCTGTTTCCGTCTCCGTCCATGCGGCGATATAGTTTTTTCCGTCGTCCGGGCAATCCGTCGGCGTTATCGGTTTATATCCGTTTGCCAAATAAACCGCCGGATCGTTGGTAAAAACATCGCCGTCTGCTGTTTTAAGTGGTCTCGGCGCGCCGCGAAGCTCGCCGTCAACCAGTTTTCCAAACATTTAATCACCCCCATGTGAAAGAGCCTGTGCCCTGATTGTAAAATGCTGTTTTGCTGACTAAATCGTACATACACGGCACACCATCAGAATCAAGGCAGGGCACAAAGTCCTGAATAAGCTCGTCGCCGCTGTAATGCTTGCAGCTGTAGATTCTACCATGAAAGCCATTATTAAATGGTTTGGCTTTAAACAACGCCATAGTCACCGTCGAAGTGAAATCGGGAACGGAGAAGGTTTTTGAAAACACCACCGTTCCGTCTTCAAGCTCGGCTTTCATTTCCGTTCCCGAGAGCGTGACTATGTAAATCTTATCCGTAGTTAATCCTTTCCACTGGCTTGCCACGGTTTGACCGTCCACTCGAAACAGAAATCTTGTGCCGCCATAGTTGTCCAAATATGTGAAAAACTGGTCGGTCGAATTTAGACTTGTTCTGCTGCCGATGAGCGACGTGCCTTCACTCGTAAACTCGTTGATTTTTATTTTTAAAACTGCCTTCGTATTTTGATTAGGTGCAACGCCCATTTCTATCCACTGCACACCTGACGATTGCAAATAATCGACTGCGGTATAGTCTTCAGGGAGAGTACCCCCCCTATTTTCTGTAAGAGCATTATTCTGCGTCTGTCCATATTTTTACCCCCATGTAAAGCTACCGCTGCCCTGATTGTAAAATGCTGTTTTGCTGATAAGGTCATAAAGGCACGGAACACCGTCAGCATCAAGACACGGTTTGAAATCGCGGATTTTTACGCCGCCGTCGTACATCGCGCATGAGTACAGTTTCATACGGGCGTATCCATCGACAGATGGAGAATTTCGCACAAAAAGCCACAGATTTCGCGCATCTGCCGGAAATGTTGTTTGCGACGGGTCGGCTTTTTTATACTGTATACCGTCCATTTCGACCGTGTATTGCCCATCCGCATTGAAATGATATATATGTCTGTCTGCATCAGCCTTTTTAAAATATTGAGTTGTGCCTAAATAACTGTAAACAAACCATGTCGCGCCATCGGGCGAATTCCAGCTGGATGCCGCCAAAATCATCAGTAGATAATTTCCCGGTGCACTGTAAGCCTGTGCCAAGTTCTGATTACTAAGCGTATCGTCAAAGCAGAAATCCGCTGACATTCCTACACTCGCCGAAGCTTTTACTCCGGTGTCGATGTACTGACTGCCCCACGTTTTTATATACTCTACTGCCGTAAAACCGTCAGGAAGTCCGCTCTGCGCTTGCGCCTTTTGCCATATAAATCTGCGCCTGCTCAAGTGCCTTCACCGACTTTCTGCGCTATAACAACACCATCTTTGATTGACATTTCCCATGTCTCGCCGTTTGCAAAGCTCGGCGCGTTGCCGATGTACTTTGTACCAGTCGGCAAGGTAACGGTAATCGACCCGCTCTCGGCAAAGGTCAATTTGAGCCAGCACTCGAAGTCGCCTGCCGGATAGTTTAGCGTTAAGGTCGTAATGTCAGCAAGCCGGTACTCGGCATTATCAACGAGGAATACGGTTCCGTGCTCATTATCAATTGTTGTTACTAATCTTACTGGAGCTTTAACCGTGACGTTAACCTCATTACTACCGTCGTATTGGTACGTCCCCTTACCATCAACTGTTATGTTGAGCTTTTTATTGGTTGGCAAATAATTTTGCGCCGTAACACCGTTGTTTGTTATTGCGATGGTAAATGACTGCATTTCAAATTGCATGCTTTGCAAACATCCCGAGCCTGAAAATATCCAAGTGTTAGCGACGGGCATCGGAACAAATAGCGGAAGTGTCGCCGTATATACGCCCAGTGTACACCGACAGACAAGGTTATAGCCCGAGTTATAAGCCGCCTTTATGTCGTCCATAGTCACTGGGCACGTGTAGTTCGGGTATTTGCCCGCAAGGTCGATATAGTAGGCGGGTTTAAGTCCGACATCAGAGCCGTTATATTGGAGTTTGCCGTTGGCGTCGGAAAGTTTGTCAAGCGTCGTTTTGTTTTCGTGCGTGTGGGAGTTTGGAACGAGCTTGTCAAGTGCTTTTTTTACTGAGTCAATCGAAGTATTGTTGCGGTTGTAATAGCTAACATTTTCTGCGCCTATTGTTTGACCATCTTCTTGATATTGCCATACTTCTTTCGGAGTTTCGCCCTCATCTCCCGACCGTCCAACGACCATATACATAGCAGTACCAGCCATCATAAGATAGAACATATAGGCTCCCGAATAGTAGTAAAGCAGTGGCAAAGCATAGGTTACTCCCCCCCGGTCTGCCAAAACGGTCAGTGTTTTTCCTTCTTTGGTGGCTTCTTCGAGTTCCGCCAAAGTCACTGTGTGTTCGACTTTAAACGACTCGCCATCCGCAGGCTCTTCAAGCTCAGTAACAGTTACAGGAATTTTAAAAATCTCTTTTTCGCTACCGTCACCGAGGGCTTTGCCGTCATAGGTCGGCTTGCCGTCTTTTGACTCGGCAAACTTATCAAGCACCAGCTTGTTTTCATGCGTATGCCGTGCGGCGGTGTTAAGCGCGATTTCGGCGGCGAGACTGTGACTCAGACGTTCCGTGCCGTCCGGGATTGACACCTTGGCAGTGCCTGTTATCACCGGTGCATAGCCGACTATCTCGCCGTCCGCAAAAGCGGCAAGCTGCGCTGCCATGTTGCCGGGCTCAGGCACAATATCGCTCGTTATTTTGACCGTCACATAGCCGTCCGTAGGAGTCAACAGCTCTGTTTGCAAATGCTCGCCGACTGTTGATTCAAAATATACGCGGTAGCTGTCTGCGCCCTCAAGCTCGGCGGGAACGGGGAGAGAAAGCTCCGTGAAGTTGTTCTCCGCTCGATATCCAACGTCATACCCGCGAGGGCGAGCATAATCAACCGTTATCGTTCTTGTCTGCATCTTTTTCCGCCTCCCCATTCTCGCCCTCCACGGGCGGTTTTTCGAGTTCTGAGAGCATATCGGACAACAGCTCGATTTTGCCGCAAACCTTGGCAAGCTCGACTTTATTGACCTCTATCTGCTGTATCAGCTGCGCGTTGTGCTTCTGCAAGGCTTCGCCCTGTGCCTTGATATCTGCAATTTTCTGTTTGATTTCTGCTTTTGTCATGTCGTCCTCCTTATGCGAAAGCGAGTTTTTTCGAACCGGTTGTATTTGACCAAAATGTTATGCCGCTCTGAGTAAATGTCAGTCTGTACGCGTTGCCGCTTGTATCCATAAGGCGAACCTCTGCTCTGTCGCTTTTTGCGGCGAACAAATCCGCACGAACGTAATTATTTCCGGCTGACGTAGTGTCCTGAACTCTAACCGTGAACGCCGGAGAGCCTGCCACGACCGAAGCCCCGAAACTCGTAACAAACTTGTTTGCCGAGTTGTAACCGGTTGCTCGGTACGCGAGATATTCGCCTGGAGATGTTGTGTAGCCATATTCGTTGACGTGTAATGCCCGCCTGATTCGCGTTGCATCTTTCTCGATGAGCATATAATCAGTGTCCCAGTTATTCTTCAAACCGCCGACGGCAGGCATCGCCGCAGAAGCGTTCGCGGTTGACGTGCCAAACCTAAAGCCTTTTGAGGACTGCTCGCCAAGCGTAAACTCCGGCGCGGCTATAGTCGCATACCAGTCGCCGCCGAGTGCGGTTTTAAACAGCATCGAGCTACCAAAGGTCAGATATTTATATCCTGTTCCGGTTCCCGTGCCAGCGCCTTGATATAGGTCAAGCACTCCACCTGACAAATCCGCCTTATAGCCGTCATTGTTTAAGATTGACAGTGTACCGCCGTCAAGGTTTATATCGCCGCCAGTGATGTTGATGTCGGAAGCTTCGATGTGACCCGTGTCCAAGTTAAAAGAAAACTTCCCAGTCGGCGACGAAAGGATATCCGTCGTGATATAACTCGCGGAAATCTTGTTTGCGGCAATGCTTCGGATAACCGCGTCACCGTCTTTTGATACACCGTACTCCCAGTTTGGGGATCCGTTGTTCCAACCGTTATTAGTCCAGGCATAACCGCCGGCGTTGCGGCAGTAGATGGTGTTGCTCCCCTCAAGCGTAGGCTTGTCGTGGTAATAAGTAATTACCGCGCCGCTGCTGTCTGCTTTCCGCGTGACATATAAGCCCATACTATTCGCAATGGTCTCGTTCAGCGCGAGTGTCGCCTGTTCGTAGTCGTTGATTTGCGCTGCCTGTTGGGCGCGGGTTTGCTCGAGTACCGCCTGCTGCTTTGGTGTAAAAGCACCCATCGTGGCATATCCTGACTGCGTTGCCGTTTCGCCCTTGCCCTCGAGCTTCGTACAGCGGTTTTGTGACTGCCACTTGACATTTGTCAGCACGACCTTTTTCGTCCCCTGCGCCGTCTCAAAGTTCATAACATCGAGCGGTCTGAGGTGCGGAAAGGAGTGCGTCGTGCAGGACATCGGAGTGTATGTAAGACTGCATCGCGCGGTTTTGAGCTCCGCCGCCAGTGTGCTGAGATTCATATCACTCTGCGCAAGAAGATTGCCCTCGATGTTAAAGGCATAGTCCTTTGTGCCCGCGAGGTATTCGGTCTTGTTCTCATCGTTTCCGACAATGCGCACGCCGGAGAACACTATGTTGTTTTCGGCAAAGTCTGTATTGCCGGAAGTAAAACGATCTGACGCTTTTATAACCGTGTGCTTGGCGTTTGTCGCATACCACCCGCCTGTCAGCTTGCCGTCATAGTCGATATACAAGCTCACGCCCATAAGCTCCGCAGCCCAGACAAGCACCTGACGATAGGTCAGATTGTCCGCCTTCGGGCGTTTAGGTATCGACACACCCCGATGCAGCGTGTTCGTTGGGAGCTTCTGCGACACCCCGCACTTTGTGCAGGCATCGGCGACTATCTGATACAGTGTTGCAGGATAGGCAAGCTCAGTATCATAGGCTCGGTTAAACTTCGCCATGCGGTCATAAGCCGTTATTTTGATGCTTCTGAGCTTGCGCGGAGGGCTGTCCACCGTGTAATAGCCGATAGGCACCGTCTCCGTTGTCGAGCCCGTTGAAAAGCTTGTAGTGACATACAGCTGTGCGCCCTCGAACACCTTGTCGTCAAACGCGCCGTCGGTATTCTCAAGAGTAAAACTCAGCTCCGACATACACGCCGAGCCCAAATCAAGCTTACTGCCCGTGACACTCGACCAGTCCACCGTTACCGCGCCGATAATGTCTTTGTTGGTGATATTAAATGCCGTGCCCTTGGTAGGCGTACAGAGGATATTGACGGACTGCACCACATCCTCTCGCAGAGCAGCAAGCCCGGCAGAAGTTATTGGATACATAACATCACCCCTTTCGCGCCACGATTTTAAAGGTCACATTGTCAACAACATTCAGACTGCTGTTGTACAGCGGCGCACTTCTGTTGCCGACATAAAACTCTTTTGTTACATATCCGCCCTCGAGCATATTTAAGTACTTGACCGTTATATACTCCGGATTGAACATTTTCAGAATCTTGCTCGCGTTCGCTATGGACAACCCGGAAAATTTAAGCGTTACCGCGTCGGTCTGTCCTATGCGCTTTTTGTGCATGACGACATCTTCGGTACGCCCTGCATCGCTGGCCGAAGCGTCCTCAAGCTCCCATTTATATCCGTCCTCCGTGTCCGGATATACCGGCATAGTTACGCCGTCCACGGTAGCTATCGGATTGTCGCCGGGATTAAAAGTGGTTGCCACTGCTGTTCACCTTCTTTCTTGACATAAAAAATAAAACATGATAAATTAAAAAGAAAAAGGAGAAAAATAATATGGATAATGTTCTTTTTGGACTTGGCTTTTTATCTTTGGCGGGTGTAATCGCCTTTTTAGTAATTGCAGTTGTGCGGATCTTCAAGAAGAAACCCCGCAAGAATTTTGTCGTTGCAGCTTTGATTTGCTTTGTTGCATCTAATGTGTTCATTTTTTGTGGAGCACAAACCAACTACAATAACATGACCCCCGAAGAAAGATCTGAATATGATTCAAAGCTTGCCGCCGAATCACAACTTAAAGAAGAAAAGAAAGCAAGCAAAGATAAAAGCAAGGACAAAAACAAGACGAGCGAGCCGCCGATAACAGAAGCCGCTGCGTCGCAAAATATTGGCGACGTCTCAGTCCAAGCACTTAAACTCTATGCTGACCTCTCGGATGAACAGGCTCAAAAAGTTATAAACGACTTTAAAAAAGTGGGAATTTCCACTCCGATTTACTTTGAATCATTATCATCAAACTCGACAGATAAGAGCTTTAAGTTTTCGAACGATAAGATATCCGGAACGCTTGTCGTTTCCAATGGAAAGACGAGTTACATTTCGAGCGGCGGAGTCGAACTGTTTAACTCCAAAAAAGGCGGAGCCCTCGCAAACATTGAAGATTACTATCTCAGCTCCTACGAGTCAAATTATTACAAGGGCATGGCAGAACAACATGTTAAGCAATACCTCAAGACCCCATCAGCCGCGTCGTTCCCCGACCTCACGGATACAAGCGCATGGATTGTATCGCGCTATAAAGACACCGTTACGGTCAGCGCATGGGTTGACTCACAAAACTCCTACGGCGCACAGTTACGCAGCGATTTTGTAATTCAGATGTCTTACGCTTCACAAGGAACAAGTCTTACATATGCGGAAATTGAAGATAAAGTTCTCTACGGTTCCTTTGTTTCATATTGAAAGCAGCCCCTCTGAAGGGGGCTGCTTTTTATATGTCGCATGGAATAACTGTTCTTCCGCTCTTTTGATTATATCTCTGAACAGCGGTTACTATAGCCTCTCCTTTTATCGTACCGTCAGGAAGCACGACCTGTATATGCCAGTCGCCGCCATCACTGCCGCGGCTTTCTTCCTTGACGACCTTTCGCAGCAAGCTCTCCGGCGTTTCGATATTCGTGCCGTTTTTCTGGTCGCCGAGCATCGCAATAAACTCTCTGTTCGGCGGAATTACCGCACCCGTTGCAAGCTTTGGAATTTGAGGTATCGATATATCGCGCAAATCTGCAAATGGCGACAAGCCGAGTATATTTGCATTTCTCAGCTTATCGATCGACTTGTTTATGGCATTAAACGGTATTGCAACAACTTTGTTTATACCTCCGATTATTGCATTAACAACAGTTTTAAATGCTGCAGTTATGCCCTCTTTAATGCCGTCAAAAATTTTTCCGCCTACGCTGAAAACATTTTTGACTGCTGTCCACGCTTGTGTAAACTTATCCTTAAACCAAGTTACAACAGGTGAAAAAGCCGTTTTAACACCCTCCCAGGCGTCCTTCGCCTTTGATTTCAAGCTTTCCCACATTCCGCCGAAGAAGTTGGAAACCGGGCCAATTACGGTTTCTTTAAACCATGATCCCGCTATGTCCCAAGCCGCTTTTACAATTTCCCAACAACCCTTTGCTATAACGCCGATATCGTAGAAAACATCGTCGAACGTCTGTTTTACGCTACCAAACAAAGTTCCAAACCATTCAGTAGCGGGAGAAAAGACGTCTTTGATTTTATCCCATGTTTTTGAAAACGTTTCTTTTATCGGTTCGGAAACATTGCTTTTAAACCATTCACCCAAAGACGACCATTTTTCTTTTATCCAGTCATACGCCTTTTTAGCAGCTGCTTTCACTTCGTCCCAATAGACTATCAGTAAAACCACCGCCGCAATTGCCACGGCTACCGCAGCAACCACAGCAACACCTACGGCAGTCGCAGCTCCGGCACTTGCGCCAAGCGCAGTACCTAATGCAGTAAAAACACCTTTGATGCTCGCGCCTATTGTAGACAGCTTGCTCACAAACTTTAAAGACTTAAAAGCGGAAACAATTCCCCCGAGGTCTTTTATCTTTTTGAAAAGCTTGGCGCCTTCAAAAATAAGTAGGAACGAACCTATTGCAGTACCGGCTCCGATAAACGCCGGTTCCCATTTTTCAAGCTCTTCTCTGACCTTCTTGAATTTCTGCTTCAGCTCCTCTGCGCGCTCTGCAAGCTTCGGGTCAATAACGCTGTCAGCGTTGGAAAATGGGCTCTTAAAATTGTTTCCTCTGCTCGATACCGTTGTGCTGCTTCCGCCGCCGTTGCCGCTATCAGATCCGGTGTCCGGCGTTCCGAGACGATTGATTTCATCGATGCCGAGCAAAGCGTTTTTATAATCCTTCGCCTTTTTCGCCGCACTGCCGAGTTTTGTGGACACTTGCTGTGTACTGTTGGCGAGCTTGGAGGTATTTGACGATGTCCGGCTCGTTGCACTTGACGTGCCAAACAATATGGCCATGACTTGCCCGGCTTTTTCGGCGAGGGCGGTCAATCTTTCAAGCAACGCCGTGACATGCGGAATACACTGCTGCAAAGCCGGCGCAAACATCGACCCGAGCGCGCTTGACAACATTTTTGTCTGAGCTTTCAAAGCAGCCTGCGCTCCTGCGAGGGTGTTCGCATATTTCGCGGCATCTCCGGTTTGGAATGCCGTCTCCCGCATGATGCCCTGTGTCGTAGCTATGCGCTTTTCTGCGTCGGTCAGCGTTGCTGCAGTCTTGCCTATCGATGCCGCGTATTCGTCCCATATAACGGACAGGTTTTTTGTAACGCCGGCGTTGTCGACAAGAATGCTGTTTTCGTTTTTGATACCTTCGGCTGCGCTCTTGATGGCTTCGCCCATCGTCATACTGCCCTGACGGTTAAATGCCGCCGAGTCTTTCAGGTTGGTCAGTATGGACTGTGTCTGCTCGTCGGAATACCCTGCCGCCGCGAGGCGCTTATACGCGGTGTAAGCGTCCATCATCGGTATAAGACCGTCTTTAGTGTACGATTTGAGCCACGCTTTCGCGGCGTTCAGGTCTTTTCCCTGCGCAGTTAATATGCTCGACAAGCCCATTTGCGCGGCTTCGTTTTCCGCGTATGCGTCCGTCAGCTTCTTGACTTCGCTCACTACTTTTTGTATAGCCGCAACGGCAGCGGCCGTTTTAAAGCCTGTAAAAAGCTTTCCGACACCCGCTCCCGTGCGCGTTGCCTGCTGTTCGAGCGATCCCAGCCTCTTGTTCGCCTTATCAAGCTTAGCGTTAAAGTCCTTTGTGTTTGCTGTAATCAGCACTTGCAGTTCTTCAACTGTCATTTTTTCTCACCTGCCCTGTGCCTTGCGGCGTTTTTTGATTTGGCATAAGCGGACATCCGAGCTTTGATTACCATCCACCCGGTTTGCTGCATGCCGAAAACTGACGGGAACGCCTTTTCAAGCGTAGGATATTTTTCCGGGTCGTTAAACGCGAAAGAATTAAGCCGCCCGAGATTCCATATCAGCTGTAACTGCCATTTACGCCGCTCATTTTCCGCCTTTTGCCTTGTGGATATAAGGTCCTCAACCTCTCCGGCCGACATGCTCCAGAATTCGTCCGGGGTTATCCCGACCGCAAAAGCGCGAGGTTTGAGATCCGCGACCCACTCGGTCGCCGAGGAGAAGATTACTCTATCTCCTGCTCCTCCCGCTCCATGTCCGCTATCTGTTCCGGTGTAAAAAAACCGGACACCTTCATAATGCCGAGGAATGTGTCCGCTCTGTCCTCGAGGGTAAAGCCCTCGGCTTCAAGCGCATCGATGAGCTCATATGTCTTGGGGAGCGTCATATTCGCCTGGTATTTCTGCAGCGCGCCCCAGAGGGTCACTGCAAAGACCTTGGTGTATGCCAGCTTGTCAAGAGCTTCAAGCAGGCTGCAGCCTATACGGTCTTCCACTTCGATTTTTGTCGCCGTCGTGAGCTTGAGCTTGTACTCCTTCTCGCCGGCGGTCAATCTATAAAAAGGTGCATTACACGCAGTAAGCATAGTTGTTGTCTCCTTATTTTAAATTTTCGGCGGAGTTTCCCCCGCCGATGTGTTCTTTAGCCGCCGGACGAGGTATATTCCTCTATATCCGACGATGGAGTGATTTTTGCAGTAAAGGTCAGCGCCTCTGCGACGCCCTTTCCGGGCATCGAAAGTGACACTCTGCCGGTCCATGTGAAACCGGAACCGTCCGGGAACAGCAGAATAAAGGTCTTGTCTGCATCCTTAGCTCCCTTGAGGGTCGCCCAGTTCGTGCCGGTCTTCATACCCTCATAGCCGAAAGTAAACGCCATATCCCCGGGGTCGGAAAGCCCGGGCTTATACTTTCTCTGCGTGTCCTTCATCGTGGTCACGTCGATTTTGTCCGATTCGCCGAGCATATCGGGAAAATCAAGCAGACCGGGAACTTCAGCTGCCGCTTCTGCGCTCGCGCCCATTTCCAGAATCACGCCTATAGAAGTCTGATAATCTTCCATTTGTACTTACCTCCTTATTAACTGCGGTAAAACCGCTTCGTGTTGTTGTCGTAGACTCCGTTATAAAGCAGGACGGTGCGGTATAACACCGTACCGTCCTCCTGTTCGTCCTCAAGGTGGTTAGGACTGCCACGAAGCAGACCGAGGCGGAGCATTGCATCGTCAACTTGTCTCTCGACCTCGTTTCTGCCCTCCGGCGTCGCCATCCACACCTGGATCTGCACGGCGATCCGGGAAAAATGGTCCGGACGCGAAGAGGATGGCATTTTAACGGAGTTATCCATCTGCTTTATCAAACCGTGCCGTTCAAAACTCTGCGGATATTCCGCAGACCATTTCACGCCCGGTACAGCGAGTGAAAGCACATCATAAGTCACCTGTTCGATATCAACCATTTTTCTGACCGCCTTTACGATTTATTTCCTGTTGTATCGCGCGCTTATAGCACTCGAGTATTGCTTCGCGATTGTTTATAAGCGCAGGATAAAGATACGGCTGCGCCTTTTGTCCGCTTATCATTCGCCAGCCGACAGCAGGGATTTTGCCGCGCCACTTGTCCGCCTTGTAATGGATCCCGCCCGGGAGCTCATAAGGATATGTGCCGTTACCTTTAGGACCCGTACCGAATTCCACATAGGCGGCGTATTCAACATTGGTCAATACGCTGCCGATATGCTTGCTACCCTCGCGCTTGTAGTCGGTATGCAGCGACGCGCGCAAGTTGCCGTTATCTACCGGGCACAGCTCTTTCGCACTGTTGTTGACTATTCGCGCCGCTTCGCGCGTACCGTTTGATATGGCGGTATCAGCGCCGCCGAGCTTTGCGAGCTTTTTTGCCAGCTCACCGAGACCCTTAACCTCAATGCTCATGGCTCACCGCCTTGCAAAGATACAGCGTGTGGCTGTCGTGCGGCTGGATCTCGGTGATTCGGTAATAAGCGCCACCGTATTTCACATAGTCGCCCTTCTCGACAGCGAGCGTATCGGATGTTGAAAAGGTGGCGTCTTTGTTGCACTGCAGCCCCCATTCCTGCGCCTGCATAGCGTCGGTAACGAGTCGGAAGTTGACAGTAAAAGAGCCCGCAGGTGTTTCTGCGGGCTTCACTGTTTCGCTGCCGAGCGTTCCTGTCTGTTTGACGGCTTTATAATGCTCGACTGTTTTGTCCTGGAATACGGCGCGCTGTGCGCGTCTGAAAGCGTCGGGGATCTTCACCAGAAAAGCCTCCTCCACTCGTTGAGCATCACCTTTTCGCTGTCGCTCAGTTCCGCCGTTGTGGCGAGGTCTGAGTCGCTGTGCTTAAAGCTCACGCTTTGGTCGCCGTCCGTTATGCTCGCGACGGTCTGCGCCGCATCGGTAGAGCCCGGCTGCTGCGTGCGGTAACGCTGCGCGGCTATCTCTGCCACAAGCAGATCAAGACCGGGGACAAGCTCACGCCGCTTGGTATATCGCAATACCTTGGACTCGACGCTATCCAGCAGATACCGGGCAGCCGGCAGCGACATTTCCTTACCCAACATCACGCGCATCCGGGCTATGAGGTCGGCCTTGTTCTGCTCCGTCATATCAGCCCACCAGCCTTGCGGTCATGTCGCTGTCAAGGGTCTTGACGCCGTACAGGATATCAAAGCTGACGCGGTCGGTCTTGTGCTTGATGTCGTAGTCATATACGACTCTGATAGCAAGACCGTTCCTGCTTGACGCAATAGCCGCATTATTCGCGCCCATAGGCAGCTCAAGCTGACGAGTGACGAGTGCAAGGCCGTTGCGGTGGAATGCGAGGGAGTGGGTCGTTTTGACGAGATACACCTTGACCGCCGCGTCCGAGGCAATAGTGCGGTGGATAGGCTGGTCTATCGCGACCTCGGCGACCGCGCCGCTTGCGGCAGTTGCATCGGCGGCAAATCTGTAAAGATAGCCGTCGAGGATAAAGCCGTCGCCCTTTTTAAAGGTGCCGGTCGTCGCAGTGACATCCGAGAGTGCGACCTTAGTCTCGCCGGCGGTGCAGGAGACCTTTGCAGCGGTCGCAGTACCCGCAGTTGCCGCGAGGGTATCGGGGGCATTCTGCGACATATAGGTGTCAAGACCATAAATAGAGCCGAGCTCCGCCGAACGCAGAGCGTCGGAGTTGCCCGCATATGCAACCTTTGAGAGGTTTTCCGTGGTCAGATAGCGATACTTGTGCGTCGGATTGACGAGAAGTCTGCGCTGCTGTATCGGTACGCCCTTGAGGTCAAACGCCTTGGCAATGTTGGCAATGTCCTTGAGGTCGGCCGCGTTCGCGGTGCCGCTCACGGTGTTGCCGGCGTTTGCGATGCCTTCGGCGATAATATCGCTGTCGATGGCCTGGGATATGGCCTGCACCGCAGGAGAGATGATCTGCTCAGAAAATGACTTGATGTCGAGGGTCATTTCCTTGGAAGTGACCGGAACGGTGACATCGCGGAAATGGTCAAGGGTCACCTTGACGCTGCCCTCGTTCACATTCTGGTCTACGGTCTCGCCGACGAAGTTCTTCGCGGAAAACTTCGCGGGCTTGCGGATGGTGATAGTATCACCGACGTGTGCGAACTCCTTGGAATAGTCCTTGTGGACAAGGTCGGCAGCAACGAGATTGTTCTCGAGCACCATAAGAGCCTCGTTCGCGACTATCTGAGGAGTCAGGAATTTGTTTGACATTTGTTAAATCCTCCGTTTTTACTGATTTTTGCGCCAATTCACATAATCGGCATAGTTCTCGGGGGCTTCGCCCGGTTCGGGGTCTCCGCCGCCGTGGTCGGGGTCTCCGCCCCTCTGTCTGGTTTCGACTTTGTCAAAGAGATAGGCGTCGCTTTCTCTGATTGCCTTGAGCTGATCGTCAAAGCCCTCGAGCTTGCCGTCTTTGTCGAGTTTCACACTGCCGGGTGTTATCAAGGCTTTTATAGCTCTTGCGTTCTTGCCTTTGGCGGCTGTAATAGCGGCATCGATAGCGGAGTCAAGTTTCATGGCAGCGATATCGCTGTCATACTTAGCCTTAGCCTGCTTGTTCTCGTTCTGCAGCTGTGTAATTGTAGCCTGCAGTCCGGCGGTATCAACCTTTTTGAGCTCTTCAAGCTGACTGTCCCGCTCTGTTATCTGGCCCTCAAGGTTCTTGACCTTATCGGACTCGGCGCGAAAATCTGCTTTTGAAACAAAGTTCTTGCCGATATAGCTCGCTATCTTCTTGTCGATGTCCTCGGTGTGTGCGTCGCCTAAAATGTCTTTAAGCCAGTCCATGTCTGTCCTTTCCCGCGCTCCCTTTTTACTTGGCCAGTCCCAATATTGCGCGACACCATTTTGCTCCGGGTGGCGGATAAATTTGGATATAAAAACAGCGCTTTGCATTTGACTGCAAAACGCTGTAATTATTATGTTGTGATATGACAAAACCGCCTCGCTTTCGCTTGGCGGCTTGTTATTTATTATTGATCCTCTTCATCAAGAGTATCTTTTCCGAAAGCCTTTATATAGCTCTCGGTGAGGTCTTTTATGATTATGGGGGCTTCATCTTCGTCCAGTATTCCGTCGAGGCGGCCTTTGAGCAAATCCTCATAGTAGAGATAGAGCTCGTCGCTCATGGCTTCGCTGAGGTCGTTGTTGTCCACTTCCCACTTTATCAGCGGAAGCACCGCGTTAAGACGTTCGGCTTCTTCAAGGATATCCTGATCGAACTCCGGAAGATATGAATTTTCGAGAAGTCTTCCCGTTATTGGCGGTATACTCGTAATCACACGACTTTCAAAAATTTCTGTTGCGCCCTGATAATCAAGGTCGTATTTCATCTTTTTCTCACCCTTTCTTTCCAAACATTGCCTTCAACCCTTTTGTTTGAGATAACATTCACTTCAACATCCGGGTATAGTTCTTTAAATTGCTGCATCACCCCTTTACAGCTATCACACATTCCACGTTCGGAAAGCATACATATCTTTTTAAAGGGGGTTGTTTCATACAAATCAGCAAAGAACTCAAAAAGCTTTGCCTCAGTATCATTGTGGGTTCCTTCTCTTATCGTTTCATCCTCTCGGCGAACAGCAATATATTTAAAACGTCGTGCCTCTTTTAGTAAAACCAATTTCCCAGTTCCTTTATACCCACTGCTATCTGCTTTTGTAGATACTGCACTATGTGCATAGTACATATTGTCAAAATCATCATCGATATATGCTCCGGCAATGTTTCCGCTTCTTTTGTATTTGCTCGTGAACTGGAGTCTTTTTTCATAAATAACCTTTTTATCAAACCGTAAGATTTCATCAGTAGATAAATTGCCTGAATCTATCTTGTATTGATTCACCAAGCGGTATTGCCTCTTGAGCGTCTTCCACTTCTCAGGATCATTATACTTTATTTTTAAGAATTCATCAAGAGAATCCGGCACGTTTTCTTTTAAGACTGCCGAATACCGTTCGAACTGATCTCTATTGTAGGAGGACACTTGTGTCAAAGTCCTGGGCGGATAATATTTAAGCTTCCCGGTAAGAGGATTTATATTATCCGCAAGCCACTCTTCATATGTCGTTTCTGCCGGAATAAGCACCGTTTTCCCGGTCTCGGGATCCAATGCCCTGCGTTTGAGTTCGGCTCGGTTTTGTCCCTCTATGACTGCCGTTGTAGTGCAGCGGTCGTTCGGATGAAGCGGCGGATAGTTTATGCCCTCCTTCGCTTCGGAGACCGGAAAAGTCTTGCCGTCCAAAGCGCCGCAGACATCACAGGTGCGCCCGTCAAGGGTGGCGAGAAATCTGTATTCCGTTATGCCTTCCTCTTCGTATGCCACCTTTTCGGCGGCGTTATGCACACGGTTTGTCTCGGTGCGTATCAGCCGCATCGAGTTATACATTCCGGACTGCATAGCTTCGGCGAGCTGGCGCGCCATTACCTGCGGACCCGCTCCCGTCATAATTCCACGCGCCACAATACCGTATGCGCTGTTGGCAAGCGCGGATGTGTTCTGCCAGATGCGGTCAGAAAAATTCGCGCCTTTCCAGCGATCATTTACTATGGCGTTTACTGCACCTTCCGGCAGGGCTGAGAACTCAAAGCCTAATCCCGTACCGATCTGCGTGTCATATATACTGCGATAGTATGTATCCCCACTCACGTCTTCAAGCAGCCGCTTGAGCTCCCGCTTCTCCCGGTCGGCAAGCAATGCCGTTTCCGTCTCGATATTGGCTTTCAAAGCCTCAAGGCGGTTTATCCTCGCGGCGTATGCCGGCGCATTGAGACGAGCAAGTGCTTTTCTCTTTATGACCGGGTCTTTTATGTTATTGAGCTCTTTGCGCAGTGCTTCCAATTCCGCTTCCGCTTCTTTGGTGTTCAGCATCCGACGAGCTTCTCCAGGCGTCAATTCACTGTTTGCCGCATAACGCGAAAATATCCGGTTTATGCGGGCGTCGAGGTCTTTCTGCGCCTTGGCGTATAACTTGACCGTTTTTGTCTTTATAGCCCGCGTCGAGGCACGTCGGGCATATTCCTCGCGCTGCAGTGCCCGCTCCTCCCAATAGAGATCAGAGCGCATTATTCATCATCCTTTTCGGAATCGTCCTTGTCGTCATCGTCGCCGATAAACATCTTTGCGTTTTCCTCGCGCTGCTTCTGCAGCTCTTCATACGCCTGCGCGACATCATCAACAAACGGGTGCTTTGCTAAAAGCATCTTATCAGGCACAAGCCCTTGCGACTTCTGAATTATGTCCACCGTCTCCGCATCATTGACTATCATCGACTTGTGGACATCGTATTTTATAAGCGTATAGTCATAGTCGGTACCGTTCTTTAGGTTGATATCCTGCGTAATAAACCATGACAGCTCTTTCAGCATGACCTTTAACTTTGAGACAAGCGGGTCAGCCTTAAGGTCAAGCAGGGTGTAGCGGAATTTCAGGCTGACGCCTGACGGCGCGCTGCCGAGCTTTTCATCGTTCATATCAATGCCGCGCCCGATATGATATATGTCCCGGCGGAGCATATCGAGCCAGGCGAGGCGCTCGGTGACATTCAGTGTGACCTGCTCCGCGCTTATCTTGCCTGACGGATCGCTTATTGACACTGCCTTGTTTATCTGCAGCTTCTGCTGTATCGCTTTTGCGGTCTCGCCGCCGTATCCTTGTATCATCCAATAGAGCTCGACGAGATCTATCTGATTATTCGTCGACGCAGAAGATATCAGGTTATATGCGTCAAGCAGACCTTTAATTCGCGAAAGGTCAGTCTGATGCGCAGAATTGTTATATAGCGGAACAAACGGAATTCTTCCCCACGATTTCGCCTCAACCGAGACGCGCTCATCGTTGATTATCTGCTCGTTATACCAGTGCGGGCTGTTGCTTTCGAGCACAAACTCTCCGGCATCGTTTTCGACATAGCGTTTTACCCCTGTTGCAGTCCACCACTCTACCCGCTCCCGCTCCGTCTCTGTACCGTTTTGCACGACGGTTATTTTATAGTGGCGGAAAAAGTCGGTAATCACCTGCTGATAACTCATATCGCGGCAGGCAATACATTCTGTCGTCGGGATAACAACAAAACAAAGCTTGCCGGCTGCCGAGTAATAGACATGCAGCCATCCGACGATACAATTCGACGCATTTGTTGCGAGGTCGGGGAGCATGTCCACAAAAGCCTCGTCTGAGGTCACTGCGGTGACAGCGTCCTCAAAAGCTTTCAGACTTTCATCTGCACCGCCCGCTCCGTCATTTGCGCCCTCAACAGAGACGGAAAGCGGCTTGCCGAGGATGTACGCGACCTTCTGGTCGACCATCAGCGCATGGAAATTATGCACATTGTGGTGATTCGAATTGTTTTCATTGATTATCTTAACACCGCCGCGCTTTATGCCCGCCGGGCTGTTTTCGTCTTCTTCGTAGACGACCGTCTCGCGAAAATCTTTCTGCAGAATGTCCTGCATACCGCGATAATATCGGAGTCCCTCGCATGCCGCCAGATACTCCGGGTCTTCCCGCGCATTTTTAAGCACGGTTTTGATAATCTCATCGTCCGTAGCCGTATGGTGATACGCGAGCTTTTCTCTTATCAAGTCCATATTGTTAATCATTAAGTTACCCTCACATTCTGCTGGTCGTTCTCTGTGGCGTAGCGCGTGGCGTCAATCGTGTGGTTGTCTCTATCGGGATAGTTCGCCTTATAATTGCCGTCCTTATCCCGTTCGAGCTCATACGATGAAAATTCCCGCGCCGCGTTTGGACAGCGGGCGGGATCTATTATTATTTCGTCGAGGTCGCGCAGCCATTCTATGCCGTGCTTCACGCTGTCCGGACCCTTGCGTGCGCCTCTGACTCTCAGGCCATATTCATACATATCCGCTATAGACTTCGGTTCGGCGGAGTCTGCGATAATTTCGCCGGCAACTCCACGAGATTTTATACGGTCGGCGGCAAGTCTGTTGCTCATGCCCGCCGCGTATATCTCGTCGTATATGTACAGCCGCCTGCGCGGCTTGTCATAGTTGCACGATATAAAAACAAACGGGTCAACCGCATAGCCCCAGTCTATGCCGCGCCTGATACGGTCAAACCGCGCAATCTCTTCATTGCTGATGGGTCGGATACTGATGTTCCGGAATACCTCGCCGCCCGTGCCGGTGACTTCCCCGAGAAACTCGTGCCTATATCGTTCCGGCGAGTGCTGTTTCAGGTGCTCCGCCTCCAACAGCAGCGGCGCGCCTATCCAGTCCTGCGGCACAGTCAAATATGTGCTGTGATGTACCAGGCGGTCGGCGCGCTCTACGCGCACCTCATCATTCACCCATGCCCGCAACGACTCGGGGGGATTGTATGAATAAAAAACATCGAATTTACTGCCGCCGCGCATGACCGACTGCAGCACGTTATCAGTTTCCCGCATCCCGGAAAACTGATTCCATTCCTCGAACCAGATATAACGAAAATAGCCGAACGGGATTTTTATGGACTTGACTTTCATCGGATCGTCAAGACCTCGAAACATAATCGTTTGCCCGCTCGGCAGATATGTGATTTTCATCGGACTGACCGTCGCTTTAAAATACTGCGACACACCCAGTTTATCAATAGCCCACAGCATTTGTGCAAAAACGCTGTCCCGCAGCGTGTCTGCAATTTTGCGGAACACGATCGCGTGCGCGTCAGGGTTTTTAATGATGCCGCAGACAATTTCAAGCGATATATAGCTGCTCTTCGTGCTTCCGCGCCCGCCTTTAAGCACATAGTGCGTATGCTGCCCGGCACACACATCGCGATGCACTTCATAAAACGACGGCGCGATTATGTCAGTAAGCCTGACGGCCATATTAGCCGCCTCCTATATCGTCGATAATCTGCGGCGCGTTGACGGAGACTTCTTTTTTTTCAACCGCTGTAAAACCCGCTCGGTCAAGAATATCTTTTGCGGCCGCGATGATATCACGGTCATCGGCATACTTTTTCTTCAAAATTCCTGCCATTGCTTCCTGGGCATCGGCGGCGTCATATAAAAAGCGACGCCGGATACTCTCCGCGATTTCTTCCTCTCGCCGCGCCATATATTCCTGCGCATCTTGGCGTTTTAAAATATATGTCGCCATCGTCGCCGCCGACTTTTCGGAATAACCGGCAGCAATAGCCGACTCGCGTGCTGACCCGTATGCCCTTTTTCTTTTGACAAACTCATCACAAAAAGTAATCATCCGCTCTGTCATTCGACTTTGCCACCCCCTGTTTTATAAAAGTCACAAAGGCTTTTAATTTGTCGCGCGCGTGAGAGTTTTATAATGCTGTTATAAATTAAATAATTTTTTTGTATTCGTCCCTTATTTCCCGAAAAAACGAGCTGTAAAATTCGAACAGTTCCGCTGATTTCTCCAAGCGAAACTGCTCAACTTTTGGATTTTCGTTAAGATTTGAGGATGATTCAATAACAAACTTTCCGACATCGGTATCGAAAAGCATAACCTTGGAATGGTTGTTGTACATGCTCACGGTCCAACCGTTTGTTTGGAATATGTAGGTTATCTGTTCGAGATATCCATAACCGCGATTATGCTCGCAATTGTCTTTCATCGCACCGCCGACGAGCAAATCAACTTTGTCTAATCTGCCGTCGTTGTGCAGACCGTCAAGCATTTGCGCCTGCCGAACACCGACGCGCAGCGTTGACGCAAACAGACTCTTTATGCGCGTCTGACCGGCAATCCAAACGATAAAGGCAATCGAGCTGAACCCGCCGGATGTAATATACACAAAGCTTTCGCCTTCCGGAAGCTTTGGAGTCAGGTCTTCTATTATCGCGTTTTCACGCATAACGTTAAAACTCTGCCGCTTTTTGGGCTGAGTAAATACTTTGTGCTCCATTTTTCACCATAAAAAAAGCAGCCTTTTAGGCTGCTCGTGTTATTTTTCTCTGTCGCCGAACTCATATCCTACTCTGCTCTTGGCAACAAGCAGCCACGTCGGATATGCGGCTTGAATCTCGCGCACATGCATGCGGTATGTCGGCGCGAAAAGAACATCTGCCATGTCTTTTGACGCTTCCGTTCTGAACGCTTCTGAAAATTTCGTGCTGAGACCTACCGTTCGAATTTTTTTGATAATCGAAGTATCCCGATCGATGAGCATGATCGTGAGGTTATAACCCTCGCCCTCTTCCGGCTTTGGAAGATTTGTCAGCTTGCTAAGTTGAATAGCATACGGCATTTCCGCCCAGGCAAGCGTTCCGAGCTTGCAGAACAGGAAAAGTATATCGTCTATTCTTGCCAAGCGAATTTCACCGGGAACGCCGGGCTCAAAAGCCTGCATTTCTTCTTCGGTCGGCGAGCTGTAGTAATAAAAAATATTAAGTCCCGCTTCATCGACCTCAAACACGGTGCAATCTTCGTTGTATCCGTCGAGGATGTGTGTTTCCTCTCCGACCTTAAAAACATTCATTTCGTGATTCTCCCTCGTCTTTTTTTCGAGTATATCACAAAATCAAAGTTCTTTCAAGTTTTCACTGTCCAACAAAACGGACTGTAAAAGCGCACCTCTCGGCTCACAGAGAGGTGCGTCAAATGAAGGTGTTGGCGGCGCGCGGAGTCAAACCGCGCCTCCGGGGGATGGGAGCCCCGGAGATAACCGTATGCTGCCATATGTGCCGCCCGAGCTGCGTCTTATCATCAGCCATCGTTTTACCGTCCGCAAACTTGTGCGCCCGATTCGTCCCGGAACGCCCGATGCTTAACTTCTCGCGCTTCCTCGCCCTCTTGGCGGCAGAAACTAAATGCGTGAGAGTTTTGAACCTATGAGGCTTTGAGTCGAACAAAGCCCCTTGAGGAATCGAACCTCGCCTACTCTCTGGACAGCCGCTGCCCATGTGCTTTTGTATAAAAGCCCTGCTATTAAAACCCGCCGCAGGGCGAGGCGGGAAGAAAGGAGAAAAGAATTATGTGGAACTCTGTTTCAGCCGTTCGGCGATTCGGTTTTGAGCGACACGATAATATCGCTCGTCTTTTTCAAAACCGGTGTAATGCCGTCCGGTGTTGATGCAGGCGATAGCGGTCGTCCCGCTACCCATGCAATTATCAAGCACGGTGTCGCCTGCGTTGGTGTATGTGCGGATGAGGTATTCAAACAGCGCGACCGGCTTTTGCGTCGGGTGCAAGCCCCGCTCACAGTTGATTCGCAGCAGATTCCGGGGATATCCGGTCACATATCGCAGCGAGTCCTTGCCGAGAGTGCTGTCTTTGTAGATGCCGTCCGTTTCGCGTTTGCCTTTTGTAACTATCGGCTTTTCGAGATGCTTGATGCCTTGCGGGTTGTATGTCGGCGCTTTTTTGTAAAAAACACAAACATCCTCGATGCAGCGCATCGGCTGATATTTTGCAAAGGTAAACCCGGTCGGCATGTTCTTCTGCCAGTACCAGCAATAGCGGAAAAATCGGCGGCAGCTGTTAATGACGTCGGTTGTAAACGGCTGTGCAGCCGTAAGCACCACAGCACCGCTGTCTTTTAGTATCCGCCAATACTGCGACCACAAAAGGCCAAAGTCCAGCGCGTTATCCCACGCGCAGTCCGTCATACCGTATGGCAGATCGCAAAGAATCATGTCAATGCTGTCGTCAGGGTAGATTTTCATCCCGGCGATACCATCGCCGAGAAATATCTTGTCTAAGTACTCCAAGTTACACTTCCTCCAGTGATTCAAAAAATCCGGAATTCCGCGCTTTTTGCTTATCAGAGTACTCTACAATACCCATTATAGGCTCAAGTTGGTCCCCTTTGTGCACTCTTTTATTTTTGCTCGCGGTCGAGGATGCAAAAGAATTTGTGGCGGAGATTATAAAACTGCCTGCGCCCGCTCGGCACCGGCATATATTCATACGGCGTCCCCTGCGTGACGTTCTTGAGCAACGGTGTTATCAGTCCGACATCAGAGCCGCAGGCAAGCTTCACGCACCGCTCAATTAGCGCGACATCTTTCTTTTCCCGCTCCCGGCTTTCTGCCCTTTTTGCCGTCGGATCAGAGCAGCCCGAAGCGGACGGCATCCCGGATGGAGCCGCCGCCGATAAAGCATATGTATCTTTTGCCCGCTCCTTTTTTCGTGGATACTGCAGGCAGAAATATTTCAGCTCCCGATACCGCTCGTGGGGAATGTCATATTTTTTCGGCAAATCCTTATCTCTCGGCATTGTTTGCATCCTCCATTTTTGCGCCGCAGTTCGGACAGTAATGATATCCTCTATCCAGCGGTGTTATCATGCCGTCCGCTATCTTCTGCTCTTTAAAGCAAATCGAGCAAAAATACGCTCCGTCAAGCGCGTTTTCGGGACGATATTTTATCCATTCACCGTGTTTAATCTCTTGTACATCAGCAGCAGGAGCTTCTTTTAAAATTTTAACAGCGGCATTCCAGCCGTCCGCATAACCTTTGTTCTCAAAAACATCTCTGTTACACAAGCCTATCCCGAGCGTAACACGGTCAATATAATCGCTCATTTTTCTACCTCCGACCAGTCAAGCACACATCCGCAATTACTGCAATATTTAGGCATCGAAAGTTCATAGATAAAAATATCATCATCCGAAACGCCCAAGTCACCTCGGCAACAAGGGCATATGTAATAGCACTCTTCGCTTATCGGCTTCTCTGGTATCTGCTTTTTGAGAGCTTCTATGATTAACTCGTAGCAATCTTTTAAAATACACATTTCACAATTATCTGTGTTTCGATAAAGATAAACTCGATGCAATACCTCGACAAGCGCATTTTTATAATCATGCATTATCTATACCTTCGCCTCTTTTCGCTTTTATTTCTCCCCTGCTGCAATAATCGCTGTCTTTTACAAATCCACCGTATTCTTCACAATAGCAATAAGTTTCGCAATTGACAAAGTTTTTACAGTCTTTGCAATACAAAAATTTTTCAGCGGCGATGTGCTCTTTCAACGCTTCAATCGCGCACTCCATCGCGTTGCATTGCGGACACTCGTCAAAGCACTTTCCTCGGCTCATCTCTGCCTCAAAAAATTCAAGTGCTTTTTCTGCTCTCGTTTGGTTCATTTTGTTTTCCTCCTCTTCGTCGTGAAACTTGACACATTTACAAGGCTTTAAAAAGCTGACATCCGTCAGCAGTTTTTCCTTTTTCTCGGTCGATTCGGCGGCTCGTCCTCGGGCTCTTTTATGTATTTGAAGCACATATATCCGAATCTGTTTTGTATGCACTCGACAAGGCGATAGCCTTTCGGGGCGATCGGCGGGTTGTCGGGGCTGTAGCTCCGGAGCGCGACCTTTGCGTCCTCGCTGTCAGGCTGCCGCATGTTGCGGGTTGATAAATATCTATGTTTAGTGCCCTGTTCGGGCGTCCAATGGTCGAATAAGTAATTGGCAAGACCTGTGTAATCGCAACCGTGGTCTATACCGTTATAATAGTTGTGTCGGCGCAGGTGCTCTATCTGCACGATATCGCCATAGATCCACTGCGCTTTAATGATCTCTTCCGGCACGCCGTCGGAGACCATGTGGAAATGTATTCTCTTTGTGTTTCTGCCGCGTCCCATATAAAGGTTGATTTTCGCTTCCGGGCACGCGTATTGTAGTCTGCGTTTATATAATGTACGCAACCGGCGCGCCTCGCCCCAGTCGTGTATTTCGTGGTCATTGTCAAAGGTAAGAGTGGAATAAAGTGAAGTCGGCGAAAAGTTCTCGTTGAAAACTCGCGCGTGCTTCCGTCTCGCGATCATTAAGTTGTGGCGCTCGCGCTCCTCGTCCGTGCGGAGCACTGGCTTGTACTGCGCTTTTGCGACATTGGCGGTGCGGTCAGAAACCGTGTAGACTTCCTGCTCGCAAACCGCGCCGGAAAATATTCGTTTCTTGACTCGCACCGCTTTTCACATCCTCATTTCAAATTTTCGTATTTTATCGAACTCATCGACGAAAGCTCGTCGAGATATCCGACAGTGTTCTCCGTCAGCACCCGCGTTGTGCTGATTGGGATAATCGCCATCACAAAGAATCCGGCTTTCGCCGCAAAGAACGCGCCGGCCACGGTCTGACGGTAGTACAGCTCAAACTCGTCCACATCAAGCGGCTCAAGATATTTCGATTCGACAAACTCTATCCCGGCCGAAGTCTTATATGGTATATAGTCGTAAGAGCCTATCCGCAGAGATATCGGCAGAGGATCGCAGCGCTCTTCTCCGTCAAATTCGTCTTTGACCATCTTCAAAAACGCTTCCGGCGGCTCGGCGGTGTACCGCTGCACGATTTTGTCCGCCTGTGTCGGTGTGATATCGAAAGATGTCATAAGCGAGTCGATTGAAAAAACCGGGCAGTCGTTAAGGTAATAGGCGGCGAGACCGTCGCCGAGCATCTGCGTTGTCATATCGTACAGCGAGATGTGCTTATTCGCCTTACACAGGCTTATGATTTTTTTGATTTTCATATTAAACTCCTGTTTCTGTTTTAATCCAAAGGTCGCCCAAACTGTTCCAAAGTTTAATTACCTCTTCCCTGTCGTCACACACAGTCCCGAAGCTCTTGCAATAACCACAGTTATTTTTTTCTTTCGGGACAATGTAGTAACCGTTGACACATGCATCATACAAAAGTGCGACTTCTCCGCCGCACTGCGGGCACAATTTGAGTTTGCTGTTTGTAGTGCTTTCTCTTAATTTTTTGACAAGCTCGTTTTTGCTTTCAAGAAGTTCTTGACACTTTTCGATAAGCTCTTTATTAGTCTTGCGTTCAAAGCACATTTGGTTCGTTAATTCTTCAATTTTTTCAAGCTGCTCGTTTTTCCTATTGATGGAGCGTTCGCGACGATTCTTTTTAACCCATATCATCAGGTCGCGTGCCAGATTAATAACCATTACTGCTAAATTCGCCAAAAGAGCAGTAAGAATAAGCATTTCAACTTTCGTCATTTTGTTCCTCCTTGGGGCACATAACACCAACTTTGCGGCGGTCGTTTGAGCCCGAACTCGCCAAGCCTTTTTGGATCGTCGTAAATAACAAGGTCAGATATACTCCAGCCGAATCCCACCTTGCCGTTTCCAAGATAACTTATAACTTGTTTATCCGTAAGGCAAAATAGGGGGACTTCTATTTCCGGTATTTCTTGCGCACCGAGATATTCAAAAGCAATTGGAAAAATAGCGTTACACACAAATTCTCCAATAACTCTACCGCAAAAGAGATGTTGTCCCTTCTTCTTTGCATCACATCCACCTTTGGTGCAGTAAATATAACACTTAAACGGTGTCTTGATTTTTGGTTCGTTCTTTCGAAGTTCGACTTTTTTCTTTCCGCTTGCTATCAGTTCGCAATATCGCGGTCTGACACTCAGCAAAATTGACTTTGTCATAACTCCCCTCCGCCGTTGCAGGAGTACTCTTTAAGCGCAGCCGCAGCCTGCGACATAAGGTATTCAATGCACTCAAAATCTCCGCTCGGGTCAAAGCAGGGACATTCCGGACAAGATCCGGGTGCGCCCGCTCCGCAGAGTTCCGTCGCCTGGATCAGCTGCTCAAGAGTCAGATTCTTCATGCCGTTCAACCTCCTTTGCCAGTCCGCATTTCAGCGGGCTGTTATAGCAAGGATTTTTACAAGTGCCGATTTTCTGACACTGGAAACAGCAGTAGTTTCCGCGACGGTGGTCGCAGTTAAAATGTGTGCACATCATGATTCTGGCTTTCTTCTTATTCATCGTCCGCCGCCTCCATTTCTTCATTCCAGCAGTCTTTACACGGTGCCGGACCCGCTCCGGAAATTGCGGAGTGCTGACAGCTTCCGCCGTAGCAATTCGCGCGGCATATCCTCGGCACACCCTCTGCACCCGGCTTGGCGTTCGGAAACTTCTCAAAAAAGTCCTGCGCGTAGGTCTTTTCCGGGTGTTCATCAATCCATTTCTGCATAGTTTCAATTGCTTCTTTGACTTTCGCGACGGAATAAATGTCGGGAATACCGTTGCAAAAAGCGTACAGCGGGCAGTCACCGTCACTATTTAGCTTCTGACACTTGTCTCGTGAACTGCAAATTCTTTTTTGCGCCATAAGGAAATTTAGCGTTTTACTGCAATCCATACTCATTCTCCTTTCAGCAGTTCATGCTCACCGCTCTGGAGCTGAAGCTCCGTCTCGGACATCTCATAGCCCAACTCGCAAAGAAACTCATAAATTCTGTCAAGGCTTTGGTTCCCTCTGTATTCCGGTGCTGATTTTGATTTGTCTGACACATACCACCCGGTAGTATAGTAGCCTTCGTTCTCGTTGTCTCCGGCGAGCGCATACGCAATGACTATAGACGCACGCTTGTCTTCGGCGATAAACTGCCGCCATTTCGGCGCATCCACATAATGCGCTTTTTCATCTGCTCCGATCTCGGAATTGATATATTTCCTGTTAAAAGAACAATAGTCCGTTATCGTGCGACCTGCGAATCGCGCAAGCCACTTGATGATTGTTTCTTTATGTTTTTCAATCGCGGTAAAACTTCTGATAAAGTTTACGCGGCACTCATAGGCCGTTTTTGTCAAGCGCATTAGCTCGCGGTTGGCGCTGTCTATGCGCTGTTCGCATTCTGATTTTTCCTCTTTCTTCTTTGGTACTTTGGCTTTCTTCCGCATAAGGTACGCCATGCCATATGATATTTCCCAAAAAAGTTCCTCTTTGTCTTTGGGCTTTTTAAAGGTTCCTTCTTTCCAGCCTACAATTTCACACTGTTTGATCCATTCATAGGCGGAGCTGTAGATTTGGCCTTTTACTGCTTTTGCACCGATTGACTTTAGCTCGGCTTTGACAAGCGGCATTTTCTCGGCTTCAATTTGTCGATTCTTCGCACGAGTAAGGCTGAACTCAAAATCGCGTGTTCCGACCTTTTTCAGCAGTTCGCAGCGTTCTTTTTCGTTTTTTATGTCCGCTATCTGGACATAGTCCTCAAGCTTGCCACCACGCTCCACCGCCTGCTGCATCTGTTTTGTAGGCAAAGTCGCTATCTTTAGGCGCTTACGCACAGTCGTTTCGGCAAAGCCGGTCTTTTCGACAATCTCGGCAACCGGCACGCCGAGGTCAAACATCATCTGCATACCTTGTGCCTGCTCGTAAATTGTTAGGTCAGATCGCTGCATATTTTCAAGCAGCATCGTGGACAGCTGCGTCTTATAGTCCATATCGACCACGGCGCAGGGTACCTCAGTCAGTCCCGCCTGCTTTGCGGCCGCGAGTCGTCTGTGCCCGATGATAACGGTATACATGCCGTTTTCGGCCGGAACGACCGTCAGGTTCTGCAGGATGCCGCGCGCCTTGATGGATTCCGCCAGCTCCGTGACATCACCGATACTCTTCCTCGGGTTGTCCGGGTGCTGCAAAAGCTTTGTTACCTCGATGTTTGTAATCATGATTTTTCTATCTCCTTTAAAATTAAATATTTCGATATTTCTTCCTTTGCCCGCTCCCACCCGGAGCACCAGACGGCGCGGAAACCTTGCCTTTCAAGCGCCTCAAGCCACCACTGCTGGTCGACCGTCGGCTTGTTTCGGCCGGCTTTCATTTCAATATATAAGCCGTGGTATTTTCCCCGGGCGACCGGCAGGCAGAGGTCAGGCACGCCCTTTTTCATTCCCTGCCGCCGGAGCGCGGCGCCATATGAGACACTACGCTTGCCCTCGTTTGGAATATGATATAAAAGCCGCAGCTCCGGCTGTGCGGCGGATTGGTACTCCGCCCACATAAAAAGCGCTTCCTGCTCCTCGGCCTCGCGGTTCTCTCGCTTGGTCTCGGCGGTTTGGTCGCTGGCCGTGCTGCCGTCATCCGTCGAGTAGACAGTCAGGCTGTCCAGTTCGCACCCGCAAACGCGGCAGAGTCTTGTTTTGTTGCCGTCGGCAAAATTATATTCACGCCCGCATTTCGGGCATCTGTAAGATCGTATTTTCATATCGCGCCCCCATTGACATTTTCCGGCGGCGGTGTTATACTGTTTATGGTGTTTGGTGTTGTTCCGGCAACATCCTTTGGGCGTCCTGTTACCGCAGGGCGTCCTTTTTCATATCTGTCAAGCCTCGGCAACACATTTTTCGCATATTCGTCAAGATAAGCCACAACAGCCTCACGTCCGTCAGCTTTCCAGATGTGCTTACGGTCTTTTCCTTTTTCTTCGATAATTATCAAAAATTCACTCGGACGGCCGTTTTCGTCCATGCCACGGCGGCTTCTGTCAAAATATATCGACACCGGCACGGATATCGGCAAGCGCAGCGCAGAGCCCTCCTCGCGCTCGATTTCCTCGACCCGCTCTGCCATTTGAGGTATGTATTTTTTAATCATCTGGTTGTCAAAGTCAAAACGCTCGTTGTCGGACAGCGCATGACGCTCGCCGAGCTGATTTTTGTAGTGCGTATACTCGATAGCCATGTTCTGATTTTTAAGGTTTGTTACATAGCCGTAAGTCTTGCCGTCGTTATAATCCCGACGGCTGACGAATCGGCCGCTGTAGTCGGCAAGCACCGCATCAAGCACATCGGCGTGCATTAAGATATGATTCTCTTTCATTACATTCTCGCTCCTTTCTTTTTGAGATAATATGCGCAGCAATCATCCGTCGCGGGGATCTCGCGGAATCGGTCGGTGATGTAGGTATAAGCACAGCACTTTCCGTCCCAGCCGTCGCTCGCACAGTCAATTTGCCGCAGCCAATAGCAGCTTTTACAGACCTTTTTCCTGCGCCATTTTTGCCCGCTCCCCGGCGCGTCAGCTGTCTTTTCGAGTGCCTGCATCGCGCCCGCTCCTCTTTGCTCTGATTTTGGCTATTACCTTGTCCTCAAAGGCGATAAGCTTGTCCTCGTGCCAAAATCCGTATATGATAAGTACGACGACAGCGATTTCAAAAACCGTTTGAATTGCAAATTTTAATGCCATGGTTATACCTCCTCCGGTCGTTCGGGCAGCGGCATCCAGTAGGTCACTTGTGGATCATCCCAATCCGGATAAGCCTCAAGAAGCCAGCCCTCGCCGGCGTAAAATGTTGCAAGTTCATGGGCACTATCCAACTCTAAATGCTCTCGCGGTCTGCCGCTCGCGATAACTAATACGCCCTGCTCGTCTTCGGGCAGCCTGTCGTTGACGCTTATCCACGGAGATGCGGCCGGCTCTTCAAGCCGTTTCCTCGCGGCGCGGATAATTGCGCAACTGTGGCAGGCGAGAGATTCAGCCTGCTTTGATATCTTGTGGATTGCCGCAATAAAGTCTTTATTATCAATCATTTTCCTGCCTCCTCAAAGAATCTATGTCCGCCGATGGTGCAGACATAGGTCTGCGACTCGTGCCATATGCTTTGGCACAGCTCCGGCGCGTAGAAATACAGTATCTCGGCATCCGTCGCTACATCGCCGTCGTCAAAGATATCGGAGACCGCGCTCTTGACTTTGTAGCTCGGCTCGGGTCGCTTGTCGGTGTAGCCGTATCTCCTGACAATCTCGGCGGGACGCGCGTTTTCCTGCTCGCAAGCGTTAAGAATGCACTGGGCAACAGCCATTTGACCTATGTACGGCTCGGCTCCTGCCTCTGCCATGACTACCCGCTCGATTTCATCGCGCTCGGCGGCGGTCAGGGCGTATCTGACGCTTGCAGTTGACTGCAAAACCGTTTCCGGCTCTGCTTCCGTCGCTGCTTCCGGCTCGGTCGGCTCGACATAATAAACATCCGGCATCGCGCTTGTTATCTCCGGCAAAGCCGCGAGGACCATAATCGCCACCAGCGCGATAACCGCGCCGATGATAAGCAAGTCTTTAGTCATCATTGCCAGCCCCCTTGTGCATCGGCTTGACAATAGTCAGCCTTGTGGTGTGCCGGTTTGCCAAAGTAGCAAGGTTGTCCGCCGCGCCAAGCACTTCTTCAGCGGTAAGCCCGGCTTTTTCGGCGGAATCCTCAACAGCTGATATTGCCAGTTTGCAGGCTGCCACAATTACACACATGTCCGTTGTTCCGATTCCGCCGAAAGCAATTAAAATCTCCTGCGCGAGCATTACGCTCAACAATTCGGACATCGTTGCCGCTTTGTCGATATCGCCACTTTTTAAATAGTGGATCTGGGCATTGTGAGCTTCTTTTAAGCTTTTAATCATTTTCTTTTCTTCCTTTCTTTTTCTTCTTTAAGCCGTCTTTCTTTTCTTGAGCCACAGCTCGTACTCTTCTCTGACGCCCGGGATTTCAAAATACCGTTCTACCGCACGAAGCGTCGACCGGGCTAAATGCGTCATCTCGCTGTCAGGCACCGCCGACAGGTCGAGTTCTGCCGTTTGAGACATCGCAAGAACTCCTTTCTCGTTGTTTTATTTCTTTTTGTGTGATATACTTTCTCTTGAAAGGGGGGTGATTGACTTGTCATATAAGCGGTATTATCTTCCCGGTGTCGATGAGATTCATCAGCTGGTCGAGACACCTGCCTCAAAAGAGAAAACAGATCGGATTCGCTTCATCGTTACTGTAGTCGTTTCCGTTGTAGCAACAATAGCCTCTATTGTTGCTGCTGTTTTTGGGGCTCTTGCTTACTTTGGTTAAGACAGTTACAATGCCACAATCCACGTCGGTCTCTGCCGCAGTTGCTATTTCCGCGGCAGTACGCCGGCTGTGTAAGCGTAACGGTTTCGATTCGACGAGCCCTTTTTATCCGCTTTTTAAACCTTGTCATGCTTTCATCTCCTTTTAGCCATTTTGGCTATTAACTAAGCAAAAAAATATTCGTCTTTATTCACAATCTTCAAGGTATCCGCAACGGCTTCTATTTCGCTCACCTTGAACTCCGAACGATTGTTTATCTTGTAATTCATTGCTTGGTAGGATATTCCTAAAATTTTTGCCAGTTCAGCCTGTGTAATTCCGACCTCTACCATTTTTGCTTTTAACTTATTTGTCGCTGTCATATTTTTCACCTCTTTTTCTTTAGCCATTTTGGCTATACACATATGATAATCGTTATTAGCCATTTTGTCAATAGTTTTTTTTAAGCTTCTTCAAAAAAATTTGACAAACTGGCTATTTTTTGATATCATTTAAACAGGCGGTGATACTATGACAATCTATGATAGGATAAGAAAATTAAGAGAAGAGAAAGGAATGTCCCAGCAAGAACTCGCAGAAAGGGTTGGTTTTAAAACAGCATCGGCTGTTAATAAAATCGAACTGGGGCTTCGAAACATAAATCAAAGTAAAGTATCAGATTTCGCAAAAGCATTAAACACAACAACATCTTATTTAATAGATGGCGAGGACTCTTCAAGCCTTCCACCAATGGAAGCAACTTTTAGGGATAGATTAAATGAGGCGTTATGCTACCGAAAAATGAGTGCTTCTGAACTCTCTAAACTTTCCGGGGTAAACGAAGGCGCTATTAGTCAATATCGAAAAGGCGAGTATAAAGCAAGTCAAGACAGTCTTGAAAAAATAGCCGCCGTATTAAATGTATCAATTCCCTGGCTTATGGGCGCAAACGTCCCTATGCAACCGCTTAACCTTGTTCCTCCAACGGTCGCAACCGATGTCATAACATTTCCGGTTCTCGGAAGTATTGCAGCGGGATATGAAGAAATCGCGAATGAGGATTGGAGTGGGGAGACTGTAGAAATTCCAGTGTCTTATCTCAAAGGAAGAAAACAGGCTGAATTTTTTGTATTAAAAGTGCATGGGAACTCTATGTATCCGCTTTATCACGAAAATGACAAAATACTCATTTTAAAGCAAAATTGTATCGAGCATAACGGTGACATCGGCGCAGTTATCTATGATGGCGAGTGCGCCACGCTCAAGCGCATTGATGTTTTTGATGATATGGTAAGACTCAGTCCCGTGAATCCGGAATATCAACCCAAAGAGCTAAGGGGTGTTGATATGGAAACATATCACATTCTCGGCGTACCACGTATGCTTATTCGCGAAATAAGTTAAAAAGCCCGCTCCCACAAGAACGGTAAGTGGTAACCGCATGATATCATATTTTTAAGGTGGTATAAATGGCGCACATTTTTGGAAAGAAACTCAAAGAGCTAAGAAAGGCAAAAGGACTCACTCAGCAAGAGCTTGTCGATACAGTTAACTCGAAGTATGGCACCTCTATTAATAGAACAACAATAAGCAAATGGGAAAACGGAACCCAAGAAGCTGGTATGGGTTTTGTCCTTATTTTTGCTGATTTCTTTGGCGTTTCCTTAGATTATATAATGGAAAAATGGTGAGTGTCCCTACTCCTGCGGGGACAGGAACGAGCGAGAAAGTGACAATGAAAAGTAAGAAAGCGGAGAGAGTATGACAAATGCAGTAATATATGCCCGGTATAGCCCGGGACCGAATCAAACAGATCAATCAATCGAAGGACAAATCCACGAATGCACCAGATTTTGTGAGGATAATGACCTGCGCATCGTCGGAACATATATAGACCGCAAGCAGACCGGGCGAAATGATAACCGCGCTGATTTTCAAAAGATGCTCCGAGACAGCTCGCGGCATGGCTTTTCGACAGTCGTCGTTTGGAAAATAGACCGTTTCGGACGAAACCGCGAAGAAATCGCAAAAAACAAAGCGGTATTGCGGATGAATGGCGTTCGTGTACTTTCGGCAAAAGAGCACATTCCCGACGGTCCCGAAGGAATCATCCTCGAAAGCGTGCTCGAAGGTCTCGCCGAATATTATTCCGCAAACCTCTCGCAAAATATAAAACGCGGAATGCGGGAAAGCGCGCTCAAATGCCAGTTCAACGGCTCCGGTCTTTCGACCGGATATACCGTCGATGCGGATCACAAATATCGCATCGACCCCGATGGTGCTGCCGTTGTGCGAACAATTTTTGAAATGTACGACAGCGGCAAAAAAATAGCGGACATTCAGCGATATCTGCAGCAGAGTAACATCAAAACCATGCGCGGCAAAGAATACACGCACTACGGCATTTCGCGCATTCTCCGGAATCGCGTGTATATCGGCGAATATCACTGGCACGATATTGTCGTGCCGGGGGGCGTTCCTCAGATCATCGACAATGATTTGTTTGACCGCGTGCAAAAGCGGCTTGAAGCAAACAAGCACGCTCCCGCCGCGCGGCGCGGCGACGTTGATTTTCTGCTGACGTCAAAGCTTATATGCGGCAATTGTAAATCGACGATGATTGGAGACTGCGGCACCGGAAAAAACGGCGCAAGGTGGTATTATTACACCTGCCGCGCCAAAAAGACTAAATCAAGCAAATGCCGCAAAAAATCCGTCCCGAAAGAAGCTCTTGAGCGCGAAGTCACTGCCCTGACCGCCGCTTATGTCCTGCGTGATGATGTTATAGACTACATCGCCGACAAAGTGGTCGAAATTCAAAAATCAGAGCACGACGACAAATCGATGCTTCGCTATTTCGAATCGCAGCTCAAGGACACCAACAAAGCAATCGCGAATATCATGCGCGCCATAGAAGCCGGCATAATCACCGAAACCACCCGCTCCCGGCTGGAAGAGCTTGAGGATACCAAGCGCGACCTCGAGACGGAAATCATCAAAGAAAAGGTCGCCCGCCCCACAATCGAACGCGAGCAGGTAATCTTTTTTCTTGAAAAGTTTCGCGGCGGCAATGTCGACGACAAGGAATACCAGCGTAAAATCATCGACACCTTTGTTCACAAGGTCATTTTATATGACGACAAGATCACGATAACCTACAATTACAGCACCGACAGCACGAAAAACGCAGAAAACACGGTCGAATCCATCGAAAGCGCCGCATCTGCAGCAGAGTGCAAGTGTTCGGATAAGTACTCTTCGTCTCCACCAATAACACGAATACTGCTTTTGCAGTGTTCGTGTTATTTTTTTAGAAGAGGATCGAACAGGACGGTTCTGCGAAGCAGAATTCCGAGCGTCCGGTGGACGGTCGGAAAGTCCGCGTGCGTGTCGGCGCACGGCAGTGCGCCGAGCGATCCTCTTCGTCTCCACCAATGACACGAATACTGCTTTTGCGGTGTTCGTGTTATTTTTATACCCACGCCCGATTTCCTAATCTTCGTTTAATCTTTACACGCTATGATAAAATCTGTATAATTATACCGGAGGGTGATCCAATGCGTATTCTGCTTGCCGAGGACGAGAAGAGTCTCAACAGGATAATCACAAAGCAACTCAAGGCTGCCGGTTACAGCGTGGACAGCTGTCTTGACGGCGGCGAGGCATATGATCTGATAACATCGACCGACTATGACGCGGCGGTGTTCGATGTCATGATGCCGATAATGAACGGGTTCGAGCTTGTCAAAAAGATAAGGGCGCACGGCATCGACACGCCGGTGCTGTTCCTGACGGCGCGCGACAGCATCGAAGACAGGGTCACGGGGCTCGACATCGGTGCTGACGACTACTTGATAAAGCCGTTTTCGTTCGACGAGCTCTCGGCGAGACTGCGCGTCATGACGCGCAAAAAATACGGAGAAAAGACGGGCATAATTTCCGTCGGCGACCTGACAGTCGACACGGCAGCGAGGCGCGTTGAACGCGCGGGCAGGGAGATATCGCTCTCGGCAAAGGAATATGAGCTGCTGCAATATCTTGTGATGAACAAGGGCGTTGTACTCAGCCGCGAGAAAATTGAGGATCACATTTGGAACTACGACTACGAGGGCGGCACGAACGTTGTCGACGTATATATCCGATATCTCCGCAAGAAGATAGACGAGGGCGAGGATATCAAACTCATTCACACCGTGAGGGGTGCAGGCTATGTCATCAAATAAAAAAACAAGACCCGCGCGCCGCCGCTCTTCGTTCAAGCTGCGGATAACGGTGTGGATAACGCTGCTCATCGCCGTTGTGAGCTCCCTTGGCATCGGCGGAATACTGATAACCGGCTCGCAGATTGCCGATTCGCGCCTGCAAAATGAGCTGATAAGCACGGTCGAGCGCAATGTCGACGAGATAGAATACAAGAACGGCATTCTCGAAATTGAGAACGATTTTGCCTTCTTCGTCGACGAGGTCTACTGCAATGTCTTTGACTCAAGCGGCAGATATATCGACGGCGAGTCCCCCGCCGCGCTGATAAACAGCGAGAATCGCAAGAACGGCGTGGTCGGAACATTCGAGACAGACGGAAACAAATATTATTATTACGACACCCGTCTCGATTTCAACAAATACGAATACGAAATCGACGCCTTTTCTGGGAAGATAATCAAATATGAGGCGGACACCGCGATGTCCGGGCTCAGCGACCCCGTCTACAAAAGCACCGAGTTCAAGGACGGAATAAACAGCAAAAAGGCGATTGATATCGCGCTCGAGCACGCGGGTCTGACCCGCGACGAAGTCAGCTCGCTGAGCGTTGAACTGCCAGCAAACGCGGACAGGACGGTTTTCAAAGTTGAATTCATATGCAGTAACTCGACCTATCCCCCGGTCTGGGTACGCGGATTCATCAACGCCGACGCCGCCAAGAGCGCGTTCGACGCAATAACCATGACGGTCATATACATTCTCCCGGCGTTTATTATTATCGCCGCCGTCGGGGCATATTTGATATCGCGCAAAACGATGAAGCCGGTTGAGAATATCTGCCGCTCGGCGCACGAGATAACCGACGGAACCGACCTCTCAAAGCGCATAGAAATGGAGAAAAGTGCGGGCGAAATATACACGCTTGCCGAGACCTTCAACGACATGCTCGCAAGGCTCCAGACCTCGTTCGAAAATGAAAAGCAGTTCACCTCCGACGCCTCGCATGAGTTGCGCACACCGCTCGCCGTGATAAAGGCGGAATGCGAATACGCGCTGTCCGACAACGCGAGCGAAGAAGATATGCTCGAAGCGCTCTCGTCGATAGACGAGCAGACGGACAAGATGACAAAGCTCGTCACGGCTCTGCTGACGCTCTCGCGCACCGAGCAGGGTGACAAGCGCTACAAGCTCGAGGACACAGATTTAAGCGAGCTCGTCAAAAAAACATGCGCCGGTTTTGTCCCCGCGAAGAATATCACGCTCACTGCGGACATCGAAGACGATATTATAATCCCCGCGCAGGCGCAACTGATATCGCTGATGCTCGAAAATCTGCTCTCGAACGCCGTCAAATACGGCAGAGACGGCGGGCACATTGAAGTCAGACTCAAAAATGACAGCGGCATCGTGCTCTCGGTGAAGGATGACGGAATAGGGATAAAAGAAGAGGATCTGCCGAAGATATGGGGCAGATTTTACCGCGCGGACGAATCCCGCAGCCGCGAAAGCGGATTCGGCTTGGGGCTCTCGCTCGTCAGCCAGATAGCGGCACTCCACGGCGGAAAAGTCTCCGCCTCCTCCGTTTACGGCGAGGGAAGCGAGTTCACCGTGACCTTTTGACGGCGGTATAACAGCATAAATAAATGAACCGGTTGCAGTAGATTTTCTGCTGCAATCGGTTTTGTTATTTTATATTGTTTGACATCGGGGATGGACAAATCCCAATTTATCACTCCCACAGCTTACCGCTTTTACAAGTAAAAAACTTTCCAAAAATTTTTGCGCTCTAATCTTTCTTTAATTTTCGCGGGTTATTATATGGGTGTACTAAGGGACACGATCCCGATAAGAAAGGACAGATACTATGTTTGCAAGTATTTTCAAATCCATCGGAGTCGCGCTCATGTCAGTCATTATGGCTATCTTCTCTGCGTTCGCGCCGCCGCAGGATAAGCCCGACACGGGCTCGGGCAACTCCGGACAGATCCAGCAGGAAGTAAAGATAAGCCTTGACGCCGCGATAGACATTGCAGTCGCCGATGCGGGCATCGCAAGAGCCGACGCGAAGTTCACCGAAGCGAAGCTCGACAGCGACGATCTTGTCGCCCACTACGATATCGAGTTCATCGCCGGGGCGAACGAATACGACTACGAGATAGCGGTAACGGACGGCAGCATTCTCAAAAAAGAAGTCGAGCCCGCCGACCCCTCGAAGCCCTCAAAGCCCCAGCCCGATGTCTCAGGCTATATCAGCATCGACGAGGCGAAGGCAATAGCCCTCAAGAAAGTTTCTCTTGACGCATCAAAGGTCACTTTCAAGAAAGCTGAGCTTGACGCGGACGACCGCACCCCGCACTATGATATAGAATTTGTCTCGGGCGGATATGAATATGAGTTCGAGATAGACGCAAAGAGCGGAAAGATTCTCGAGTTCGACCGCGAGCGCGAGGATAAGAAGCCCTCAGTTGACACATCAAAGTTCATCTCCGTTGAGGAGGCAAAGGCCGCCGCGCTCAAAAGAGCTTCCCTCGACGCATCGAAGGTCACTTTCACCAAAGCTGAGCTTGATATTGACGACCGCACCCCGCACTATGATATAGAATTTGTCTCGGGCGGATACGAGTACGAAGTCGAGGTCAACGCGAAGAACGGCAGAATAATCGACTTCGACCGCGAGCTTGACGATTCAAAGCCCGCCGACCCCTCGAAGTATGTCTCCGCGGACGCCGCGAAGAAAGCCGCACTCGACCATGCGGGTCTCACCGAGGCTCAGGTCACGAAGCTCGAAACCGAGCTTGACACCGACTCGCTCACCGCGCACTACGATGTTGAATTCAAATGCGGCGGATTCGAGTATGAGTACAAGATAAACGCAAAGAGCGGAAAAGTTATCTCGTTCGAAAAAGAGAGAGACTAACAGATTTTTATTCAGTCCCGGATGTTAAGTCCGGGGCTGTTTTTATTTGTAAACTTTTTTCGTTTTTCCTTGACTTAAAGCCGACTTCAGGTTCTATAATAAAGTCAAATCAAAGGAGGAATTATCATGAGAAAAGATTTCGGCGCAAAGCCATTCACCTATCCGCAGCCGGTGCTTATCCTCGGTTCCTACGACAAGGACGACAATCCCGACGCTATGAACGCCGCATGGGGCGGCATCAGCGGCGACAATGAAATATCCATGTGCATAAGCGCGAGCCACAAGTCCACGAAGAATATCCTCGAGAGAAAGGCATTCACCGTGAGCATGGCTGACCTCGAACACACGGCGGCGTGCGATTATGTCGGTCTTGTCTCCGCAGGGAATACGCCCGATAAATTCGAAAAGGCGGGTTTCCACGCCGTCAAATCGAAATTTGTTGACGCGCCGCTGATTGAAGAGCTGCCCATCGCCGCAGAGTGCAGGCTCAAGAGCTATGATGCAAACACCGGGCGCATGGTCGGCGAGATAGTCAACGTCTGCGTTGACGAGCGCGTGCTCGACGAGAACGGAAACATCGACGTTTCAAAGGCGCAGCCGATAACATTTGACCCGTTCAACAACACCTATGTTGTCCTCGGCGAGGCAGTCGCAAAGGCGTTCAGCGCCGGCAACTCGCTCAAATAAAAATATACGCAAAACGCCCCGCACGTTTCCGTGCGGGACATTTTGTTTTTCGGATGTAACTTTTAATATTTTATCGTGAAGTCGTTTATTGTTGTCATGCCGACTTTTACTCTCGTGTTTGAGCCGAGCAGGTGCGCCGTCAGTTCAATAATAACGGGATAGTCATAGTGGGCATAGACTAAGTTGCCGGTAGCCTTGCTGAATCTTGCTACTATCGTTCCGTTATAATAGGTGAATTTCTGGTCGGTGAGCGAGAGGCCGGGATAGTCGAAGTTTACCACATCGGCGGTGAGCACGCCGAACGCTGCGGCATAGCCCTTTTCGCCGGAGGGATTGACCTCAGTGCCGAAGGTCAGGGTTATCTGATATTCGCCGCCCTTGTCCTCGACCTTTGCGCCCTTGACATCTGCGGGAGTGAGCTTGCTGACCCAATCCTTGCCGCCGACGGGGAATACGTTTCTGATGTCCTCTTTTGAGGTCAGGACTATCGCCTTGTCGTCGCGCTTCATGAAGGTCTTCATCGCGCTCTTGCCTATTGCGTCTATCGCCTTGGGCAACTCGGTCTTGTCGGCGTTGTTCTTCGTCTCGGTGTAGTTGCGGGTGATGGACTTTGCCTGATATTTTACTCTGTTCGCGCCGGTGTTGAAATAGGCGATTATCTCAGCTTTATTCCAGTCTTTTGTGCTCTTTGAGGGTGCGGCAGTGACCTGTGCGCTTGTCTCGCCGGGCTTTGCGGGGTCGGCCGATTGAGTTTCGTTTGTCTCGCCCTCCTGCGCGGTGCTGTCCTCGGGAAGGGCGGTCGTGTCATCGACAACATCGCCCGCCGCGCTCGTCTGCGCTTCGCCGGTGGTGTCTGCATTTGTTTTTGTGTCGTCCTTTTTGCACGCGCACAGCAGCGACACAAGCAGAACAAGAATCGCCATAACGACGGCTATCGATCTTTTCATGGATTTTCCTCCTCAGAATTCATATTCACCCGCTCCGACGGTCTGTTTTCTTCCGTCGGGCAGAATTATATCCGCTTGGCAGTTCGACGGGACGGATATTTTATATTTGTATCCCCCGTCCGTTTTGTCCCAGCGCACAAACATTTTTCCGTATACGCTGTCATAGCTCGCTTCGGCGAACTCAAAATGTCCGCCCGGGCGCGGGGATATTTTGAATTTGTTCTCCCCCGTGACATTTATTCCGCACATCGTGCCGAACAGCCACTCGCACACGGCGCCCTTGGAATAGTGATTGAGCGAGGCAATGCCGCCCTGCGCGGCGGTGCCCTCCCACGACTCCCAGACGGTGTTCGCGCCGTTTTTGGGCATGAACAGCCAGCCGGGCATTTCTTCATTTTCAAGCAGTTTATAGGCATAATCAATATTGATGTCTGCAAGTACATCCAGAATAAACGGAGTTGACAAAAAGCCTGTGCCAAGTCGCCAACCGTAATTATCAAGTGCCTTGACAAGTCGTTTCTTTGCAAATTCCGTACTGTTTTCGTCAAGCAAATTCATAAACAACGGTCTTACCAGCTTTGCTTGTCTGTCTGTGTCAAGCGAATAATCTTTTTTTGTTATCAGCTCTCCGTAAGCCTTTTTGCAACCGTCAGAATATTCCTTGAACAACGGTAAATTTGCGTTATCACCCATATATTTTGCAATCTCGCACATAAGAGAAAGAATATATGAAGTGTAAGCGGTTGACTCCTCGGGATTTGGCATAACGGTATTTTTCCAATCATTTGGAAAAACATCCTTAGGCTCTGCCCACTCACCGTAAGATTGACCGAAGTTGACAAAATACTTTTTGTTGTTGCTTGAAAGCTGAATGTTATGCTTTAGCGGTGTCCACTTTCCGCAACGAGAAATCATAAATTTTGCATATTTCACCATACCGTTGTAGTATTGTTTGATAAGGCAATCGTCATTGTAAATCTTCCAAAAACGATAGGGGATAAGTATACCCACATCAGACCAGCCTACACTGCCATTCATCCATGACATAAAGAAGTCCACACCGCCGTAAGGCGCAATCTGAGGAAGCTTGCCGTCTTTTTGTTGCCAATCAAATACATCACGAATATATTTTTCGCTGAAGGTTGCATAGTCAAACAGATACGCTGCTGTGTTAAAGAAAATTTGAGCATCACCCGTCCAACCGTGTCGCTCTCTTGTAGGGCAATCGGTAGGTAAATCCGTACTGTTGGATTTTGTTGACCATTTTGTTGCAGTAACAAATTTGTTGAGCAGTTCATTTGATGATTCAAAAAATCCTGTTTCCTCCATATCGGAATAAACCGCTATCGCTGTAAAGCAATCGTCAGACACTTCAATCTCTGTGTCAATCTCCATATATTGAAATCCGAAAATTGCAAAGCTTGTTTTGTATTCATTCAATCCGTCTTTGCAAGTGTATTCGATTTTTTGAAGTGGAGTGGTTAGCTTTTTATTCGTGCATTGAATATTTTTAAGCGTTAATTCCCCATTTGCGTCAAGCATTTCGCCAAAACGAAGTGTTATTTTTTGTCCTTGTTTGGCATTTATTTTAAACGACACATAACCTGCCAAGTTCTGCTTAAAATCAATGATTTTCTTGCCACTTGGTGCAGTTGTCATTTTGCCCTTAAAGATTGCTTTTTCAGCAATGGGAACATTATTTGAAGCTGACGGAACAACTGCGTATGATGTTTCCTTCGCCCTTGATGAATATGTAGGCTTTTTGTTTGCGTCAACAATTTCACCGTCTTTGTTATCAGCAAAAGAAATTGCACCGTCATTTGACCAAAGCCACGAACGGTCTGTTGAAATTGTGTCATTTGTTCCGTCTGCATACTTGATTTCAAGTTGTGCAAGGATTTTTGTTTCGCAACCGTATTGATTTTTAAGTCCCCAAGCACCGCATGATCCACGATACCAACCGTCTGCAAGGTCAATATTTATAACATTATTTTCTTTAATAAGTTTAGTTACATCATATGTTTGATACTGCACACGCTTGCGATAGTCCGTGATACCCGGTGCAAGCGGCATAGACACTTTTTCACCGTTTATGTATGCCGAATATATACCACAGGCAGTTGCATAAAGTCGTGCGGATTCGACATTTTTTTTTGCACCGAACTCCTTTTTGAAGCAGTCAACAGGAAAACGGTCAGGTTCGGGCTTGTTTGCAGCAGCAAGATAATTCACACCTGAAAGGAAGAACGATTTTTCAAGTTTTTTCTCCTTTTCATAGCCTTTTTTGTCTACTTCATAGTTGCCTGTAATCCACTTTGCCGACCAATTCTTGATGCCGTATTCAAAAAAGTTCTCCTCGCTGAATTCACCCTCGGTGTCGTTTTCGTCCCAAAGCTTAATTCTATAGGTTACTCTTTTGCCTTTTTCAAATTTTACAGGAACAACGATACGCATTGAGCTTGACTCAATCTTTCCGCTGTCCCAATCATCTGTGACGATTTGGTACGCATTTTGAGTTACACCGCCCTCGCAGTTCCACATAACACGAGGATTTTCTATGTCAATACCCAACGGATTTTTCAGGTATTCTGTTTTTATATTAACTGCTTTCACTGTATCACTTCGTCTCCTCTTTCATAACCCCGAAAACGGTTTTCTCCATAAACGGAGTCCATATTTCGAGATATCCCGCCTTTGTGGGATGTATCTTATCCGCCATATACAAAGCTGTATTCTTATTTAACGCTGCGTTAAGCTCGGCGTCGTTCCACATATCTATAACGGATATACCCCACTTCGCCTCGGCTTCTTTAAGAATACCCACCATTTCCCCGTACAGGTCGCTGTCATAACGCGGGTTCGTGTAAAAAATCACCGGGCAGTTCCATTTCTCTTTTGAGTAACAGATTATATATTCTATTGCTCCGGCTATTGTCTTTGTATCGAAGTCATTGAGATTTTTCGACTCTATTATTTTTCCGAGCTCTTTCTTCTGAGACGCGTCGTTGGTCGAGAGCTGGCAGACTAAAAGATCGGCTTTTTCCGCATCGAGCTTTTTGAGACGCGACACATATGAATCAACGCCGGATTCAACGAGGGTCGTGCCGGAGACTGCGCTTTTTATCATCTCGCAGCCGTCGCGCTTTTCAATATAGTCGGCAAACGAAACCCCGCCGGATGCCGAGCCGTAGGTCACGGAAGAGCCGAGGAATATAACGGTCTTGCCCTCTATCGGGCTGTCGGCATTCGGAGCTGCGTTATCGAGCGAATATTTTTCACCGTTTCCTTCGAGAGCCGAGGTTTTAAAATCATGAAGCTTCATAAAAGGCCCCCAACTCCACTGATAGCCGCAGAATGCGAGCCATGCGGCAATGACGACGGCTGCAACCGGAATAATTATCAGAAGTTTCTTCTTCATTTTATTCTGTCGTCTCCCCGTTTCTCTGCTTTATCTCCTCCTGCTCCTTGGCAATATTCTTTTCTACATTCAAAAACAGCAGAAGTATCGCAAGGACTATGCCGGTTATCGTCTCAAGTCCTACGAAAGTAAATGTTATCGCGCTCTTGACGCTCGCCGGCTGCACGGCGATGAGCTTGCCCGCCGCATCGAGATAGGGCGCGACATAGCCGGACTTCGAGAGAATGAGATTGAATATACCCGTGCAGATTCCGACGCTCGCGACGGCGATTGTGTTATATATGGACATCGCTATTCCGTCACACCTGAAGTTGTGCTTCCACTCGATATGGTCGAGTACGTCCGCGAACAGAGCCATAAACACATATGAGCACGGCAGACCGCCGATATTCTTTATAAACTGGCCGATAAGTACTATAACCATGTTCGTCGGCGCGAGCCAGCATATAGCCGAGCCGACTGCATAGAAAATAAAGCCGATTGCCGTTAAATTGCGTTTACCAAACTTCTTCGCGAGCGGCCAGACGGCGAAAATGCCGATGCCCATCGGGATGCCGCCGATAACGGAGAGCATGGTCTGGGTCTTGCCGTCGTTATATGTACCGAGGACATAGTTCGAGAAATAAACGAGCGAGATGTTTTTGATGGTCGAGCCGACGGTGAAAATGAGAAAATATATGAAAATTATTATCATATATTTATCGCTGAAAATCGCCTTGAGCTGAGTTACCATTGCGACGCTCTCTTTTTTCTGCTCGCCGCCCTCGAGGGTGATGCGCTCCTTGGTGAAATAATACTCCATAAGCGTCAGCGGCAGCGCGATGCACGAGAGAATACTCATCGTAACTATCCACTTTGATTTGTCAACGCCGAGCTGCGGCATGATGAGCATGGGGAAGATGAGCGCGACGATTATGCCGCTCATCATGATGGTCGATATCTGATTGAAAACCGAGAGCGAACCGCGCTGTTCCGTGTTTCTCGTCGAGAGCGGAACCATAAGATTGTGACTCATGTTATAAATTGTATAAGCGAACGAATAAAACAGATTATACGAGAGCATGACCCATATCACCTGCACCGTCCGGTTACCCGAGGGGACTGTGAAGAGCAATATGCCGGTCACGGCGACAAGCGGCGCGGAGAGCAGCAGCCAGGGGCGCGCCTTGCCCTGCTTTGTGCGCGTGCGGTCGATGATATAGCCAATGACTATATTTGTTATAGCGTCGATTATCTTCGACACTATCGGGAACACCGCTAGGAACGCGCCGCCCCACACGGTGGTGAGGTTTAGGACATCGGTATAATAGACATTGAGGTAGGTCGCGAGCACGGCGTTTAAAAGCAGCGCGCCGGACGGGCCGAGCAGATAGCCCAGCCACTTCTCCTTCGCCGTAACATCGGGCGAGGTCAGGCGCGAATCAAACGCCCGTTTTTCGAGCAGTCTGTTCTTCATTTTTGTCTCTCCTTAGCTTTCCGACCCGCTTGACAGATCGGACTGTTTATATTACACTCTTATTATATCTACACCGTGTCGGATTAACAATCATCAGTTTTGTTAATAGCTGTTATGAAACCGACAAAATCATCTGAAAGTGGCGGGATAATATGAACACAAAAAATAACCAGCGCACGAGACTTTCAAAAATATTGCTCAAAAACGCGCTGATGGATCTCCTGGGCGAGAAAGGCTCGGTAGCAAAAATATCTGTAAGAGAATTATGCGAGCGCGCCGACCTCAACCGCTCGACCTTTTATGCGCACTACTCCGAGCCGAAAGAGCTGCTCGAAGAGGTCTAAAACGAGCTGCTCGACGCGACTCAGGATCACTTAAAGAAAATAGGCGCGGAAAACGACCTCGGCGCGCACAGATATCTGCTTTCATTTCTAATGTATATCAAAGAAAACGACAAGCCGTTCCGCACGCTGCTTGTCGACTCGGTTGACCCCGCGTTCCGTTCAAAATTCATGCAGCAGTCGATAATTCAGTTTATTGAGAACCTGAACATCGTTTTTCCGAAGGAGCAGGAGCAATATATCTACTCATATATTCTCAACGGCAGCACGGGCGTTATTATCCAATGGATACGCTCGGACTACTGCATTGACGAAAATGAGCTTGTTGATCTGCTGTTTTCGATAAATCAGAGCGCGCTTGTCAATCTCGACATAAAGCCGCGCATATAGTTGAAAGCCTACCAAGCAAGTGGTATAATTGTGAAAACTCGCGCAATAATGCGCAAAATGCAAGGAGACGACAAAAATGAGAGAGAGCAAAATCACGAGGGACGAAGCGTTTGAGCTTCTGAAAAAATACAACAAAGACCCGTTTCACATTCGCCACGCGCTGACCGTCGAGGGCGTTATGCGCTGGTACGCAAAGGAGCTCGGCTATGCGGACGAGGAGGAATATTGGGGCATAGTCGGTCTGCTGCACGACATCGACTTCGAGCTCTATCCGGAGGAGCACTGCAAGAAGGCTCCCGAGCTGCTCAAGGCGGGCGGAGTCGGCGACGACATGATATATTCAATTTGCTCCCACGGCTACGGCATCTGCGTCGACATCGAGCCTGTTCACGAGATGGAAAAGGTGCTCTTCGCGGCGGACGAGCTGACAGGGCTTATCTGGTCGGCGGCGCTGATGCGCCCGTCCAAGAGCGTGATGGACATGGAGGTTTCGAGCCTCAAAAAGAAGTTCAAAGACAAAAAATTCGCCGCGGGCTGCTCGCGCGATGTTATCCGCACGGGCGCGGAGAGACTCGGCTGGGAGCTTGAAAAGCTCTTCGAGCAGACGATACTCGCCATGCGCTCATGCGAGAGCGATGTCAACAGCTTCATGGAGACTTATCAGGCGTAAAACGGCGGCAGTACCAGCATAAATCAACAGCCATTTATCTTTAAATTCACCTTATTACAGCAACTTTAAACAGCAAAAGACTGCCGCAGAATAATATCTGCGACAGTCTTTTTTATTTGCGTTTTATATTCAGTCCAGTGCGAGCCCGGGGGTAACCGGTGCTTCCGTCGTCGGCTCGGTCACGGGATCTACCGGCTCCGACGGGATCGGATTTATCGGCTCGTCGGACGGTTTTTCCGTCGGTTTTTCCGTTGGCTTTTCTGTCGGTTTTTCCGTAGGCTTTTCCGTCTGCCTCTCGGTCGGCTTCTCCGTGGGCTTCTCCGTGGGCTTCTCCGTGGGCTTCTCGGTAGGCTCGACTACGGACACGTTTATGAGCATCTTTCCGCTCGCCGTTTCCCCGTCGGAGTCGGTGACGGTGACTTCCACGGTGTACATTCCGCTGACCTTCGGGGTATATGACATGCTTTTTTCCGATTTTTCCGCCACGAGTGCGCCGTTCAAAAATATCTTTATTTTATATGAAGTATATTTTCCGGTTCCTCCGGAGACGAGCGCCGACGCGTGTATCTGCGGCGCGGCAGTGCCGTTGTTCGACACCTGCGCCGCCGCAACGGCTGCGAGGGTCGGATTCTTGACGGTTACTGTGCATGAAGCGGTCTTGTTTCCGTCCTCGGTCTTTACGGTTATCACGGCAGTACCCTTCGCTTTTGCTGTGACGCGCCCGGAACTCGAGACAGACGCCACATTGCTATTGCTGCTCGACCATGTGACTTTCTGATTCGCCGCATTGCGCGGAGCGACAGTCGCCCGGAGCTGCCTCGAATCGCCGACCGTCAGGCTGAGCGAGGACGAGTTCAGGGTAACGCCCGTGACATGGTCGATATATACCGTCACCTTGCAGACCGCCACGCGGTTGCCGTCCTTTGTGGTAACTCTGATATTTGTCGTGCCCTCTTTTTTCGCCACGACTATGCCGCCCGCGACCTCCGCTATCGACGGATCGTCGCTCGACCAGGTGTAGTCCTTGTCATATGCGTCGGCGGGGATAACAGTAGCGGTGAGCACTTTCGTCTGACCGACTCTGAGTTTAGCCTCCGTCGCGCTGAGCCTGACGCCCGTCACGCTCTGATATTTTTTCTTGCTGTAAAATGTCCTTGTGCCGTTCTTGTTCTTTATCGTCAGAACGCCGTTGCTGACGGATATTCCGTAGCTGTCCCAGTCGCTCTTTCTGTCCGCATATCCGCCGCCGGTCGATGACTTCGTATAGGTGCTGAGAGTTGCGATGTCGAAATTCGTCGCCTTTATGCCGAAGCGGTCGCCCGTCTCGTCGCCGCCCTTCTGCGCGGTGTATATTTCAATCGTGGAATCGGGATTGTTGAACAGATACCACACTCCGCGCGCCTCTCTGTAGCAGGTGCCGGTGTATCTGTCCTTAGTACCGGGAGCTTTTACGAATTTCTTATTATTGATATAAAAGCAACTGCTGCCGAGAATTATTTTATTCGCGCTCAGCGAGCTTTCCCATGAGGCGAACGGCACAGAAATTGAGTTGCCCCAGCTGCCGCCCGAGGATGAAAGCGACTTCGAGGGATAGAGAGTATACGCCGCGACGCTCCCCGAAGACGAGGGCAGCGAGAAATTATACGAGCGCAGATTCATCCCGCTCGCGGAGTTCGACACATCGACAAATATATCGGAATATCCGTCGAGATACCATCTGCCGGAATATTTCGCCGCGGTATCGGAATATTTCTGCGCGGATTCCTCCGCCGCCGCGGGCTGATTTTCGGACCCGCTCTCGGTTTTTCCCGTCGCTTTCCATTTCGCAGTGAGGTTCAAATCGTCGTTTATGGGCGTTGAGAAATCGAACTCGGTGTCGCCGTTGAACCAGCCCTCGAATTTATATCCCTCGCGCTCGGGAGTCGGCGGCGCAAACGCCGCTTCGCCGCGCTTTATCTCGATTATTTCGTTCTCCCTGCCGTCGCCGTAGCTGAGCACGAGCAGGACTATATCCGTGCCCTCGTCGATGCTGTAGGACGCGACAAGGGTGATGTCCCCCGTTATCGCGGTGTTGAAATCAAACGCCGTGCCGTTATACTGCCACTCGATGAAAGTGAAGCCCTCTTTGTGCGGATCCCACGGCTTTTTGGCGCTCTCGCCGTCGCGGATATGCTGGGTCTTTATCTGCGTTCCGCCCGAGCTGTCGAATGTCACCGTGTGGACTGAATTTTTGGAGCAGGCGGCAAAAACCGCGAGTGCCGTCAACAGGACTAATAAAACTGCCGTTACCCTCTTCATTGCGATCCCCTTTTCGCTTCGTTATAAGTATCGGTCTGACATAAATATATGCCAAAGGTATTTCAAAATAATTCTACTGCAAAATAAATTATTTTTAATCGCTTTTGAGAATTATGCAGCCTCTATGAAAAATATTTTTCATATATTGATTTTTGTTCAAAAATAAAACTGCTATTCATAAAAGAGCGAGCCCCCGGCGAAGAAAAACACCGGGGGTTTGAATTTTGAGTTGTATCAGAGCTCGCGCTCTATCTTCTCCTGAGCCGCTTTCAGTATCGCAGCCGGATCATTGCCGAGGATATCGAGCCCCTCGGCACTGAAAAAGCTGAAGTTCTCAATACCGAAGAACGACTTCGTGACCGTCTTGATATATTCAAAGCCGAAGTCCGTGCCGCCGATATATCCGCCCGAAGTGGTGATATAAATCAGCTTTTTCGCCCTGCAATAGCTTATCGGGACGCCGTCGCTGCCGTAGAGAAAAGTCAGCCCGCCGACACACAGGGATTCGATATAGATTTTTAAAAACGCCGGGAAGCTGTAGTCCCAGAACGGCGCGGCGATAACGACAGTATCGCAGGCGGCAAACTGCTTCGCGCAGTCATAGACCGGGTCGGAAAAGTCGTTCTTTTCCGCGCTTTCGGCGCGCTTCGCGAGTCCCGCCGCGTCGAGCGGCTTCAAATTCGCGTCGGCAAGGCGTATCTCTTCAATATCGCCGTCAAGGCGGCTGAGTGCGGTTTTGGCGAGCGCCAAAGTGCGCGACTCGTTCTCACCGCGCACGCACGAATTGACGAAAAGTATTTTCTCTTTCATTTTTTCTCCTACTTTCACTCTCTGATTATTTCAAAATTCCCGCTGTGAAGCTCTTCGAGGCTGCCGCACTCGTCCGCGAACGCGTAGCCGTCGGGCAGTCTTATGCGCCCGTGAACCCCGCTGTCCGCGGAGATATCGAGTGCTATGCCCTCGAGCGTTCTGCGCCACTTGACACTCACCTTGCCGCCGACAGTCTCATACGAAGCCTCGGCGCTGTCGAGCTTTTCAATAAATACGGGCGATATCTCAACCTCCGACGGATCAGCAAGGAAAGGATTGACGTGGATGCCGCCGATATATTCAATGAACCACGCGGAAATATCGCCGAACATATGATGATTGAGCGAATTGGGTCTGTCCTCCTCGCGCAGGAAATCCTCCGGCAATGCAGTAAGTCCGCGCTCGACAAAGTTTCCGTAGGACGGATAGTCCGGGCGGGTTATCATCTTAAAAGCCAGGTCGGCTTCGCCGAAATCGGAGAGCACCCTGAACAGCACGCGCATACCGAGTATGCCCGCGTCGACATGGTCATCGCGCCGTTTGATTATCTCAAGAAGGCGTTTGAATGCCTCGGGCTTTTCGCCGGGATTGAACACATCGTAATATATCGCCATCGCCTGCGAGGTCTGGCAGGATCCTATCGCGGTCATAGTGCCGAAGTCTATCAGATGCCGTCTGACCGCGTCTCTTATCTCATTATAGAGCTTTTCGCAGAACTCGCGTTCGAGCAAAAGTCCGAGCTGCGAAAAAATATAGGCGGCTTTCCCGAGGATACTCATGCAGTTGACGCTGTCCGTAAATTCGAGCGGCGATTTGACCCTCGTCACCGGGCACCAGTCTCCGAGCCCAATCGCTACAAGCCCGCGCGCGTCGCGGCGGCGCGAGATATACTCGCAATAGCGGAATATCGCCGTCGCGTTCTCTTCGATTATTTTTCTGTCTCCGCGCAGGACGTAGCAAAAATACGGAATATACGTCAGCGCAGCGTCCCACGCGGGACCGTTGCCCCATTCGAAGCCCCAGCCGCCCGTCGGCACAATGCCGGGCAGCGCACCGTTCGCACGCTGAGCGGCGCGGATATTGCGCAGCCACTCGCGGTAGCTGTTGACGGCATCGAGATTCATCAATATGTGCTCGGCGGAGAGAGCGGCGTCGCCCGTCCAGCCGTTTTTCTCGCGGTGCGGGCAGTCTGTCGGGAAATAATAGAAATTCGAGAGATCGGAGTTTCTCGTCATCGCCTGCAATTTGTTCGTCATCCCGTCGGAGCAGACGAACGAACCGATCTCGCGCAGAGCCGAGTTCTGCACGACAAAAGTCAGAAGATCGGCAGTCGCCTCCTGCTCGGTTATGCCGAGCACCACGCAGTATCTGAAGCCGTGATAAGTGAACACGGGCTCAAAAATTTCTTCGCCCTCGCCTTTAAGTATGTACACATCGCGCTGGGAATATCCGGCGGGATAGAAGCAGATGTTGCTCGTGTCCGGCTCGCCGTCGGGCGCAAAATATTCGCCGAACTGCAGATCGATTTGCCGCCCGCGCTCGCCGCTTATCCTGAGCTTTACCGTGCCCGCCGAGTTCACGCCGAAGTCGTATAAAAATCCGTCGCGCTCGTCGCTCGCGATTTTTTTCGCCTCTTTGACAACGTCGCCGCGGGTTATGTATTCCCTGAGCCTGCATTTTCTTATCAGAACCGGCTTTATCTCGCGCACGGGCGCTATCGGCTCCGCCTCGCACAGGCGCTTTTCGCCGCGCGGAGTCTCCGCAGGCAGGGCGTTTTTCCACGCGCTGTCGTCAAAGTCCGGCTCTGACCAGCCGGGAATTTCAAGGCTCGCGTCGTAGTAGCAGCCGCAGCGCAGGTCATCGAAAATGACCGGGGAGGGCGCAGTTTTGACCGAACTGTCAGCCTCGAAAATATCAATTCCGCCGTCAATATATTCCGTCGAGACGCAGAAAGCCGTGCGCGGCGCGCCCCTGAAGGCGGCGATATCAAAGTCCCAGATCTGCCCGCCCGGCGCGTTCTGCATTCCGTTGCCGAGCATGATGCCGAGAACATTCTTCCCCGGCACGAGGCACTCGGTTATGTCATATTCGTCGTAATAGACAAGATCGTCGGGGTTCGAGATATACGGGGCCAAAATGCCTTTAGTCAGCCTCTGCCCGTTGACATAGAGCTCATAAAACCCGAGTCCCGTCAGCGTAATAACGCACTTTTTGACTTCGCCGTCTATCTCAAAAGCCTTTCTGAAATAAGGCGCGGGGACATGGAATGTATAGGTTGTATAATCATAGCCCGCACAGATAAATTTTTCCGAAAACATAACAGCACTCCTTTACGCTAATATCATAACCGAGGACGGAAAAAACTGCAACAGATTTTTTCTTGGCTTTAAGGGGTTCGGTATGATATAATCGACTCAGAAACCGACGGAGGTATTATCATGGCAAAGGCAGGCAGCAAAAAGCGCAAGATAATAATTTGCATCGTTTCGATAGTCGCGGTCATTGCGCTGCTTTTCGGAGCGTGCGCCGTCTATCTCGGCGACTACTATCACGCGATAACGCCCGCAGGTGAATCATTCGGGCTTCAGGACGGCAGTTCCCTGACCGAGACAATCAAACTCGACAACGGTAATATAGTCTGCAAGAGCGAAAATGCGACAAAGGGACTGATATTCTATCCCGGCGGCAAGGTCGAATACACGGCATATCTGCCGCTCATGGAGTCGCTCGCCCAAAAGGGCATACTTTGCGTGCTCGTCAGGATGCCGTTTAATCTCGCGGTATTCGATGTCAACGCCGCAGACGGCATACGGGAGATGTTCCCCGAAATTACCGACTGGTACATAGGCGGCCACTCCCTCGGCGGCTCGATGGCGGCGGCGTATCTCGAAAAACATCCGAGCGATTTTAAAGGTCTGCTGCTCCTCGCCGCATATTCGACCGCCGACCTCTCAAACGAAAATATGAGGACGCTGTCAATTTACGGCAGCAATGACGGAGTGCTCAACCGCGAAAAATACGAGCAGTACCGCAGCAACCTCCCCGAGCTTACCGAATATATAATCGACGGCGGATGCCACGCGTATTTCGGCGTTTACGGCAGCCAGGACGGCGACGGCACCCCAACGATAGACAACGCCCGTCAGATAAATCTGACGGCGGATGCGGTTGCGAAGTGGGTTGGGTGAAGCTCACAGCGTGTCCGTTCAGATAAATCCACGATATAAAAATATACCCCGCTATGCATTTTTCGGCACAGCGGGGTTTGCTATTGGAGTTTTGTTCGTGATGTGTGGAGAACCTATGAAGTTATTTTCGTTTTTTCCTCTTTTTCGCGCTTGGCTTTTTCTTTGAGTTTGGCCAATTAATATTGCTGTTTTGGTAAAAGATATGCACCGTCTTTGGGCTGAACTTTTCAACATGCCGACCGACATAGAATCCTGCCGCCACAAACAGGAGCATTACTATAGGAGGGAAAATCATTAAAGTCGTAATCGGCTTAGGTATTGCTTTACATTGTCTAAACACTTCCCTCTGCAGCGTGTCTGATTTCTCGAATGTAACAAACATTCTGCCGTCATTGCTCTCAACAGTATACACATATAGGTTGACATTATCATTGGCTTTATCATATCCGAGTATCAGCGTGCCTCCGTTTTGATATTCATCAAGAAACTCGTCGGCATCCGGCATTACCCTTTTGTATTTCGGTATTATATAGCACTTCTCACTGTCGCCGTACAACTGAATTGCATCGTCCTGTATTTCGCAGTGATTAAAAGCGACCGTAGAGACTGTAAGTTCATCTTTCGTTTTTATAGACAATGCCCACATACCATACAACATAAACCAGTAGATCAGTGCCATACCGCCAATGAGTATGATGCCGACGGCTATGGCTTCCCCGGGATTTTTTATGTTGCCGTTGAATATATCGTTCTTTTTTCTCGGCACCAGCGGAATACCTTTATCATATACACGATGGTATCCCTCTCCCGCACAGCGGACAAATTCTTTCTTTCCGACTGCCCTGTCATAAATGCGAACTTTTCGCTTTCCCAAAAACAAGTTGACATCTCCGTCTATGCGTATACCGGTGATATCCTCATATCTGTACAGTCGCTTGATGCCCCAAAAATTTTTATGGACAAACATTTCGTCTGTATAATATATGCGCTGATTGAAATATGCAATAATAAGTGCCAAATCAGGCAATGCGAGTATAGCAAAGCCGGCAGCAATGCCAATCATATGGGGAATCCTGCCGCAAAGGAATGTAGCCGTCGCCAAAAGAACAAAACCGATAATCCCGATAACAAAAAAGACTTTCGGCATCGTCACACGCCCGGCCTTGGCTTTTTCGCTTTGCGCCGCATCCATAACAAGTCTTGTCGCCGCTCGTGTAGCCGCATAATTTTTTAAATGCTTTGACATATATTTCACCTCCGCCCGGACAGTACGGTAATTATACAACAGAGATTAGATTTTGGCAATAAATGTTACGACTAATGAAAAACAGCCCACTGAAAGTTCTTTTTTCAGTAGGCTGTCGGTTTGAACAACGAAGTTTGTACGAAGGTGGTTCACTTCATCTTTGTCTATTATTGTTGCGTTTTCAATGTTATTTTTTCCACATCATAGTACCGCGCAATTTGTCTGTTAATCCAAAAAGTTGAATCTTCTTCAATATTGAGCGACTGAAAGAAATCCGGAACTGTTTCGACATCGCTTATTTCGGTATTTCCGTTTTTTATTTCGGTTATCCTTTCAACATATTCATCGCTGTATGCTTGCGGAGTTCCGTTTTTCAATGCTAACAGCGTATCTACAAAGGTCAGGTCATGTATTCCATGGCTAAAACATCCGCCAAAAAGTAATGCAACAATCATCAGACAGCTACATAAAGCATAACTTTTCTTCATACTTTGTATCTCGATCTTCACTATTTCCTTTTGATTCAACCAGCCGCAAAAATAAAAAATATTAAAAGAAATAAGCAAATAGTACGCATAATAATAAATATTCACTTGTCTGCCGGCACCTACATTTCCCATTGCATAAAGAGGAGGTGTCAATTGAGTTGCAAATACTAAGAAAGAGAAAATCAATACCAACACAGGATACTTAAACCGACACTTTGTGCTCTTTGTTGAAATTGCGGCTATAATTGCAATTATAATAAATCCTGCTATTTGCGCTAACCCGGTCCACTGCGCAATAAATTTAAAAGCATGAAGAACCGAACGCAATATAGCCTTAACTGCAGAATTGCCAGTTAAAAGAGCGGCTCTGACACTGTTTCCAGGAGCTATCATACTTATAATGAACCCCGCCATAAGAACCGCAGAAACGCTCAAAAAATATGGCACTATTTTCTTTTTTGTTTTAAACACAGCAACTGTTGCTATCGATAATATCACTGCCGTTAACAGCGCCGTGGAATAATTTCCTCCTCCGATAATTGCCGAAAACAGCAGAGATATAATAAAATAAATTACCCTTAATGATGAATTGTCAGTAAATGCCAGCTTTATCAAAAACGAGAAAAATATCAATGAGAAAGAATAGAAAAGCGTATAGTAAGCACACCCATTCCACCAAAAGAATGCTTGATTTTTGTCTACAACAAAATGAATTGAAAGTAATAATATAATCAGAGATACAATCAGTCCATATTTTTTATTAAAGCCGAGTGTACCAAATATTGTATCAACAAAGAATACTGTGGACACCATCAGTGATGTGAGCATAACAACAGAAGTTAAAAAATACAGCTTTTCCGAAAATGCGGCAGGCTGCAAACTAAAAATAAAAACAGCCGCATATGTTCCCTGCCATTCGAAATAGGTCTTTTTGACTTGCTTAAAGCTCGCAGACAAAATATCATAAAATCCGCCGCCATCTTTTACAGCACGGTATACTTTTTCGGAAAAGCCAAAATCATCAGCTACAGGATGTGAATAGACAGACGATACCACTATCGGTATAATACTGATCAACAGTCCAACAGCCAATATGACAATAAAAGTATTCAATATTTTTTTGTTGTGTACAATCGTTTCCATATAATTCCCCCATAAAACGCTTTAGTAGAACAACATTGATTTGCTATTATATATCATTATATATTGATAAGCGGCTTTAATCAACATATTTTGCCAAAAAACATACATTTTTGTTTTGTCAAAAATTGTTATAGTATAATTAAGCTCTAAAAATTTGGCATTTTTATAACGGAAACCGCAAAACTGTTTTGCAGACTTTAGAAAGACAAATATGGCATCGTATAAAGTCTCTAAGCAATGGATACAAAAAAATCGAGTATTCATAAAGTCAAATCCCTTATGAATACTCGATATGGTCCGAGTGACAGGATTCGAACCTGCGGCCTGATGGTCCCAAACCACCCGCGCTACCAACTGCGCCACACCCGGTTGTATTATTTTATTTTATATTGCTACACTTATTGACTTTCTGCTTTCAATCCGCGCGCTTCCCTCAGAAACATAGTCGCATAATACAGGGGTCCCCAAAAGGCTTGCCTTTTTGGGGAGAGGACAAGGCGCGCAATGAATGAGTTTTCGCCAAAGGCGGAAACGAATGATATGGAGCTGCCGAGGACGATGGAGCGCCTGAATCACTCGTGATATTTTACCTTTTTTAGCTTCGTTTGTCAACCTCGGCAAGCCGTTTCACACGGTGAACGGCAGGCTGATATTTTTCCGTAACCTGACAAGCGGGCGGTGAATACTCTGTAATATGACTTTTCGGGAGGCGTATTATGGGTAACATCAGCTATTTTCTCGGGTGCAGCTCGCCCGAGGGGTTTCACTCATTTTTCGGCGAGCTTTGTCCGACTCATTCTGGCGGGTATACATATATAATAAAGGGCGGTCCGGGCACGGGCAAATCAAGCCTGATGAAACGGATAAACTCCGCCCTGACAGATGCGGGGATAGATACGGAGCTGATATATTGCTCATCCGACCCCGCTTCGCTCGACGGCGTATATGCGCCCGCGCTCAACTGCTGGATAGCGGACGGCACTTCTCCGCACACGCTCGAGCCGAAATATCCGGGTGCCGCGCAGGAGATAGTCGATTTAGGCAGATTCTGGGATAAAAATATTCTGCGTTCGCGCGCGGATGAGGTTATCGCACTGGCCGATGAAAACGCCGCGTGCCACCGCAGATGCAGGCGCTTTCTCGAAGCCTCCGCTCTGCTGCGTGAGGATATATTGCGCCTGACGCTCGGCTGCACGGACACGGCAAAAATCAAACGCGCGGCTTCGCGCATCGCGTCGCGCGAGTTCGGCAGGCCGACCGGGCGCATCGGCGAAGAGAGTCACCGGATGATATCCGCCGTCACACCGGACGGGATAATATTCTTCACTGATACGGTAAGACAGCTCTGCGAGCGCATATATATCATCGAGGACGACAACATCGCGAGCTCCGCCGCCCTGCTGTCACTGCTTCGCGGATATGCCCTCTCCGGCGGTCATGACATAATCACGAGCTCGTCTCCCCTTTCCCCGGACGGCGAGCCCGAGCATCTGCTCATCCCCGACCTGTCGCTCGGCTTCGTGACCTCAAACAGGCTGCATCCCGCGGAGTTTGACGGTGCGGTGAAGATAAACTCCTCGCGCTTCACCGACCGCGCCGCGCTGCGCCGGCATATGTCGCGGCTGAACTTCACCAAAAAAGCCTACGGCGAGTTTATCGGCGAAGCAATAGCCTCACTCGAGAGCGCAAAGAGTATACACGACGACCTCGAGAGCATATATATATCCGCCATGGACTTTTCGCACATGGATGAGCTCGCGAAGAGCATTGCGGAGGATATGTTGAAGAGAAAAATATAAAAAACGGGCGTCCGCATAACGGACGCCCGCGTCAACTCTGGAGAAAATTATTCGCCGACAACGTTGACAGCTCTGAGCTTGCTGGAATCCTTGGGATCCGGCTCGACCTCGAAGGTGACCTTCTGACCCTCGGTGAGAGTTCTGTAGCCGTCTGCAACGATAGCGGAGAAATGTACGAAAACATCGTCGCCGCCCTCATCGTTAGCGATGAAGCCAAAACCTTTTTCTGCGTTGAACCATTTGACTGTACCCTTCATTGTGGTACCTCCGTGAAAAAATTTGCATTCTATATTATATGTTGTGCAATGGACTCGCACATTTTTGTGAACCATCAAACGGTCAATGGCTTACAAAAACATGCGAGTCCACAGAAACATTTGTCAGAATACGCATTAATTATATATTCACATTGCGCTTTTGTCAAGAGCGATTTTGTCGAATAAAAAGAATAATAGATAAAAATTTATAAATTTTTAATTGACATTTTCTCTTTTGCGGAGTATGATAAATGCATATCCATTGGGGAGTAGCTATGGGCAAAAGCCCATCTCGCTGTCACCAACCGTCGTGCAGGTCGCGATAACCGACCGAGCCCGGCTGGCAGCAGACATATGCGTTGAATGCGTTTGAGGCAAGACCTTTGGCAGACATGGTCTGTCGAAGGTCTTTTTTGTTTAACCGAAAGGGAGGCATAAAAATTGAAGTACTATCTTGAAGACGTCCGCGAGGTGTTTAAGCGGACGGAGAGCTCGGAAAACGGACTTTCGCAGTCCGAGGCCGAACGCCGTCTTGAGAAATACGGCAAAAACAAATTGGCACAGGCAAAGCAGAAATCGCTCGTCAGGCGTTTTTTTGAGCAGCTTGCCGACCCGATGATAATCATCCTTATCGTCGCCGCGGTCATATCCGCCGTGACGACAGTCTACGAGGGCAAGGTCTCCGGCTCGCCGTCCTTCCCTACGGACACCGTGATAATCCTCGCCGTTGTGCTCATAAACGCCGTGCTCGGCGTCTTGCAGGAGAGTAAGGCGGAAAAGGCTATCGAGGCGCTGCAGGAGATGAGCGCGGCGACCTCCAAGGTCATTCGCGAGGGCAGGATAATGACTGTCAAGAGCGAAGATCTGACCGTCGGCGATATCGTGGTACTCGAGGCGGGCGACGCTGTTCCCGCGGACTGCCGCATATTCGAGAGCGCCAGCCTTAAAATAGAGGAGGCTGCGCTGACGGGCGAGAGCGTACCCGTGAGCAAGATTATCTCCGTTCTCGGCGCGGGCGACGGCGGCGATATTCCGCTGGGTGACAGAAAGAACATGGCGTATATGGGCAGCGCCGTTGTCTACGGACGCGGCAAGGCGGTCGTCACCGACACGGGCATGAACACCGAGATGGGCAAGATAGCCGACGCCATAACAAAGGCGGAGGACGGACAGACCCCGCTCCAGAAAAAGCTTGCGGGACTCTCTAAGACTCTCACCTTCCTTGTGCTTGGAATCTGCGTTTTCATCTTCGCGTTCTCGCTGTTCATGGAGCGCTCCACTCTCGCGGGCGGCGATCCTGCGCTGATATTCAAGAGCGTTATCGACGTGTTTATGGTAGCCGTCAGCCTCGCCGTTGCCGCCGTTCCCGAGGGACTTGCGGCGGTGGTCACTATCGTGCTGTCTATAGGCGTTACGAACATGTCGAAGAAAAATGCGGTTATCCGCAAGCTCACCGCTGTTGAGACGCTCGGCTGCGCGCAGATAATCTGCTCTGACAAGACAGGTACTCTCACGCAGAATAAGATGACCGTCGTCGATCATTACGGCGACGAAAAGCTGCTCGCAAGAGCCATGTCCCTCTGCTCGGACGCGGAGGAGGATGCGGATGGAGCAGTCACGGGAGAACCCACCGAAGCGGCTCTCGTAAACTTTGCGATAAGCCTCGGGATGCACAAGGGCGATTTGAAAGCAGACAGCCCGAGAATCGGCGAAGCTCCGTTCGACTCCGGCAGAAAGATGATGTCCACCGTCCACAAGACACCGGACGGCATTATTCAATACACAAAGGGTGCTCCCGATGTTGTCGTCGATCTCTGCACCCACGCTTTTATTGACGGAAAAATCGTTCCGATGACAGACGAGATAAAGGCGACAATAGCCTCGGAAAACAAGAGGATGGCGGATAAGGCTCTGCGCGTGCTCGCGGCGGCGATGAGAAAATACGACTCCGCGCCCGACGATTTTTCGCCCGAGGCGCTCGAGCATGACCTGATATTCATCGGCCTTACCGGCATGATAGACCCCGTTCGCCCGGAGGTCAAGGCGGCTATAGAGGAGTGCCGCGGCGCGGGTATAACCCCCGTTATGATAACTGGCGACCATAAGGACACCGCCGTTGCGATAGCCTCCGAACTGGGCATACTCACCGATCCGTCACAGGCAATAACCGGCGCGGAGCTCTCCGCGATGAGCGACGAGGAGTTCGCGGACAGAGTCGAGAATATATATGTATACGCGCGCGTGCAGCCCGAGCATAAGACGAGAATAGTCAACGCCTGGCGCTCAAAGGGCAAGATAACCGCCATGACGGGCGACGGAGTCAACGACGCGCCGTCGATAAAGAGCGCGGATATCGGAATAGGCATGGGCATAACCGGCACGGATGTCACAAAGAATGTTGCAGACATGGTGCTCACGGACGACAACTTTGCAACTATCGTCAACGCCGTTGAAGAGGGCCGCCGGATATATGACAATATCCGAAAGGCTATTCAATTCCTGCTCGGCTCAAACCTCGCGGAAGTGCTCGCGATATTCACCGCAACGCTTCTCGGCTTCACCATTCTCGAAGCGCCGCATCTGCTGTTCATAAACCTTGTCACCGACTGCTTCCCGGCGCTCGCGCTCGGACTCGAAAAGGCGGAGAGCGATATCATGCGCCGCCGCCCGCGCGATCCGTCGGACGGAATATTTGCAGGCGGGCTCGGCTTTGATGTGCTCTATCAGGGCCTGCTGGTCACCGCACTGACCCTCGCGGCGTTCTTCATAGGCGAACGCTTCGAGACGGGACACTGGGCATTTATGAACATCGCACAGTGCGAGCAGGGCATGACCATGGCATTCCTCACCATGTCGATGTGCGAGATATTCCACTCGTTCAATATGCGCTCGCAGCGCGGTTCGGTCATAAAGATGAGCCTTCGCGGCAGCCACAACATGCCGCTGTTCGGCGCGATGGTGGCGTCTCTCGTGCTGACTACGGCGGTTATTGAGATACCGTTCCTCGCAAACGCCTTCGGCTTCACTCCGATAGGCTTCGCCGAATATGCGACATCGCTCGCCCTCGCGTTTTCGATAATCCCGATAGTCGAGATAATCAAGGCCGTTCAGCGTGCCGCAGCGAAAAGAAAAGCCTCCAGATAATATAATAATTTGACATCGCGCCCGGCACATTCCAGCTCAATGAGCTGCTCATTTCCGCAGGTCTCTCGGTCTCCACTATCCCGGTGTTCGAGATAGGCAAGGCTATCAGACGCGCGGCAGAGCGCAGAAAAGAAAGCTGCGTAAAAATTGATATAATGCATCCCCTGCACCGAGAGGTGCGGGGGATGTTTTGTTATAACTTTTATCACAAGGGACTGCGAACCGCCGCAGTCCTTATTTTTATTTTGAGATAAACAGCCCCGATGTGACCAAAACATACTATTTTTATATCCTTTTACAAGTGCAAACTGCGCTCAATTTGTTTATATAACGTTAATGAATATATTTTTATTTTTTTGTTGAAATCTATAGTAATGTATGCTATAATTTCTTCAAAACTGTGGTTAATTTTTATGCAGTAAATCTAAACGCGCAGCGGCGCTTTGATAAGGAGGACTTTTTTTGAAAGCCTATAACGCGAAAGACATAAGAAATATCGCCATAGCAGGTCATGGCGGCAGAGGAAAAACAACCCTTGCGGAAGCAATGCTCTACACCGCGAAGGCTACCGACAGACTCGGCAGAGTCGCCGACGGCACCACCGTGCTCGACTTCGACGCCGAGGAGAAAAAGAGAAAGGCCACGGTTTCAACCGCTGTTGCCGCTATCGAGTGGAACGGCGCGAAGATAAATATAATCGACACTCCCGGTCTTTTTGACTTTGCGGGCGGCATGAGCGAAGGCATCCGCGCGGCGGACAGCGTGCTCATCGTCACTGCGGCGGGCTCCGGCTTTGACGTCGGCGCAGAGAAAGCTCTCAAGGCGGCGAACGCCAGAGGCATTTCGAGAATGTTCGCCATCACCCGCTGCGACGCGGACAATACAGATTTCTATAAAACATTTGCAGCTATAAAAGACGCAGTCGGCGGCGCTATCTGCCCCGTTATCGTCCCCTATATGGACGGCGGCAAGGTTGCGGCATATGTCAACCTCGCGTCCCGCAAGGCTTTTGACTACAGCAGCGGCGAGAAGAAAGAGGTCGCAATGCCCTCCGACCCGCAGCTTGACGAGATGCTCGATATACTTACAGAAGCAGTCGCTTCGAGCGACGACGAGCTGATGGAGAAGTTCTTTGCAGGCGAGACTTTCACCCGCGAAGAGATAATCAAGGCTCTCAACTCCGGCGTCAGCGACGGCTCCGTTATCCCCGTATACGCCTGCGCGGGCTACACCTGCGAAGCTATCGATATGCTCCTTGACGAGATAGTCTATTCCGCTCCCTCCGCAGCCGACAAGGCAGGCGAGAACGGTCTTGCCTGCGACGAAAACGGCCCGCTTGCGGCTATCTGCTTCAAGACTATCGCCGACCCGTTCGTCGGCAAGATGTCCTTCTTCAAGGTCGTTTCCGGCAAGATAACCCCGGACACCCCCGCTTATAACTCCCGCACCGAAGAGAGCGAGAGAATGGGCAAGATAATCACCCTCAAGGGCAGCAAGCAGGAGGACGCATCCTGCATCCCCGCGGGTGACATCGGCGTTGTCACAAAGCTTGCGGGCATCAAGACCGGAGACACGGTCTGCTCGGCAAAGAACCCGATAACCCTCGAGGGCATCAAGTTCCCGACCCCCTGCCTTTCCATGGCAGTCAAAGTCCGCAAAAAGGGCGACGAAGAGAAGGTCGCGGCGAGCTTGCTCAGGCTCCTCGAAGAGGATCCGACAATTTCGTTCGTCATCAACAAAGAGACCCGCGAGCAGGTGCTCTCCGGTCTCGGCGAGCAGCACCTTGATGTTATCGTTTCCAAGCTCAAGAACAAGTTCGGCGTTGAGGTCGATCTCAGCGTGCCGAAGGTCGCATACAGAGAGTCCATCCGCAAGAAGGTCGAGGTTCAGGGCAGACACAAGAAGCAGTCCGGCGGACACGGTCAGTTCGGCGATGTGTTCATCCGTTTCGAGCCCTGCGAGAGCGACGATCTCGTTTTCGCCGAGGAAGTTGTCGGCGGCTCCGTGCCGAAGAACTTCTTCCCCGCAGTTGAAAAGGGTCTGCGCGACAGCGTCAAGAAGGGCGTGCTTGCAGGCTACCCGATGGTCGGTCTGAAAGCAACCCTTTACGACGGCTCTTATCATCCGGTCGACTCGTCCGAAATGGCGTTCAAGACCGCCGCGAACATAGCATACAAGAACGGTATCCCGCAGGCGAACCCCGTTATCCTTGAGCCCATCGGCACTCTGAAGGCTTATATGCCCGACGAGAACCTCGGCGACATCATGGGCGATGTCACAAAGCGCCGCGGCCGCGTGCTCGGCATGGGTCCGTCCGACGAGCCGAAGATCCAGGAGCTCATCGCGGAAGTTCCCATGGGCGAGATGGGCGATTTCTCGACCGTCCTTCGCTCCGTGACCGCCGGCAGAGGCTGGTTCACCCTTGAGTTCACCCGCTATGAGGATGCGCCGCCCGTCGTTGCACAGAAGGTTATCGAAGAGGCAAAGGCAAACGACGCCGAAGCAGATAAATAAAAACATAAAGAGAGAGAGCTGTCAAAAGGCAGCTCTCTTCTTAATTAATATCAAAAACCCGCCCGGCATCGCGCCGTGCGGGTCAGTTTTATTTTGAATTGCGGCTTTGAAGCGAGATTCCGTCATTCGTCTTTATAACAAATCCGACCGCGCCGCCTGTGTTCGTTATCAGCAGCTCGTCGCTGCCCGCGATGCTCGCATATATATTGTCGATATCGATATCAACAGTATAGCTCCATGTGCCGCTGACTATCATTCCGCTGCCGTTGTCTATTTTGACAACGACCTTGCAGTCGTCATACTTGAGCGTGATGCTGCCCTTTGAGCAGTCCACCTTGACGCTCGGCATGGCTTCAAACACTCTGTCAAGGTTCCCGACCGTTCCGACAGTCCTGCCGACCGGGCCCTGATGAGCGTCCTTAGTATTCTGATCGTCCTGCTGCATTCTAACGTTGAGCGTCACTATGGTGTAGTTGCCGTAAGCGACGGCGTTCGCGGAGATAAGGTCGCTCGACTTAATTTCATCGGGCACTCCGGGCACTTCGTTCACAGGCGTGCTGTTCGCCGCGAGCGACGCAGAGGCTATGCCCGTAAACAGGGAGAGCATTCCCTTTTGGAAGCTGTTGCGCGGAGTGTAATCAACGCGCTTCATGGACATATACTGCGTGGCGTCGATGCTCTTGGTGTTCGCCGCCGCAGCTTTGTAATACTTGAGCACCCGCGAAGTGCTCGTGGAGTTGAGCCCCTTGTAGACGTTGACAGTCTCGGTCTTTGTTCCGCCGGAAACATTGGAGCGCGTCGCGGTTCTTGAGTCGGTCGTCGGCTCGTCAGTTGTCAGCTCCGCAGAGTCGGTGGACTCCTCATGAATATTCCCCGCATCAGTGACCGAGGGTTCGTCCGTAGAAGACTCCGAACCGTCATCGTTCGTTCTGCACGCCGAAAAGGAAAAGAGCATAGCCGCCGCAAGCAAAAGTGCGGCAAATCTCATAAGCTTTTTGTTCATTCTTCTCCCTCCCGACAGATTTTATCTGAGTGTTGCATTTGATTAGGTTTATATTTTAAGCTATTAAAGCGTACAGGTCAAGAAAAATCTTATAAAAAAACATGGTAAAAAATTAACTTTTAATAAAGCCGCAGTTTATCCGACGCATATCCCCGACAGCCGACAAAAAACCGTCCGTCTGAAAAGACGGACGGCTTCGATTTTTTTCAGATATCAGCCCTTAGCGGTGTAAGAGAAAGCGACGATACCCTTGAGGTTATTGACGGAGACGATGGAGACCTTGATGCCGTTTGCATAGACATTGACATCATATGCCCAGCTGCCTTCGACGATCTTGCCGGTGGTGTTGTCAATCTTGACGACGACCTTGCAGTTGGTGTAGGTCAGCTCAATCTTGCCGTCCTTGTAGTCGACGCTGAGTCCGAGCTCTCTGATAGCGTTATCGACATCGCCGAGAGTACCGACTGCGCAGCCGACGGAACCGCTGTGGTTATCAGCCTTTGCGCCCTGAGTCTGATCCTTGACGTTGAAGGTGATTGTGGTGTAGTTGCCGCTGGTCACCGCGCTGGCGCTCTTCATGTGGCTCGCCTGCATGCCCGAGGGCTTGCCGGGGATATCGGTACGATCCTTGGAGTTCTTGTTGAGTGCGTTTGCAACGGGCTTCTGAGCTATCTTGAGCAGAGCGCCGAGGCTGCCGTCAGCAGTGATGCTGCCCTTGAGAGCCATGTTCTGCCTGCCGCTCTTGAACTGCTTTGTCTTGGCGATAGCCGCCTGATAAGCTTTGATGCAAGCTGCTGCGTCGTTGGTGTTGAGACCCTTGGAGGGAGTCGTGCTGCCCTTGGTCGTGTTCTTTGTATCAGAGGACTGAGAAGCCTTAGTCTCGATAACGGTGTGACCCTCTTTATCGGTGACTACCTCGGTCTCGACTTCGGAGGAAGCCTCTTCGGAAGAAGCGGTATCATCGGAAACGGAAACATCCGCCGTCTGACCGGAGGTCTGCGCGTCACCGGCAGTGGTGTCGTTGTTTGTGTCATTCTTCTTGCACGCCGCGAACGAGAGAACGAGGACAGCGGCAAGGATTATTGCCAGAATTTTTTTCATCTTATCTCACTCCTTATTGATTTATATATAATTGTATAATCGTTGTTCCAATCATTCAATAGACAAAAGATAAAATTTCGTTTAACGGGGGTAGTACAAATTGTGTAAATGCGTCATTAGTGAAACACATCGGGGAAAAGTGTTTTGATTTTGACAGCCCATGGTTGTCCCGATAAAATTGAAATTATATGACCGCAAGCGAAAAGCCCTCCGCACTCAGAGTGCAGAGGACTGAAATTCGTTTTTTTGTTACGCAAGTATCTCGCCCATGAGACCGGGAGTTGCGCCTGCGGCGTTGGACTCATCGGTATCGATGTGCATTGCCAGCGCATACTTCGGGCTGACTCTGACGACGACATCGCCGAAAACGAGCGAACGGCCGTTGGAGTCGATCTTGACGCTGACTATCTGCTTGTCCTGAAGACCGTATTTTTCGGCATCCTCGGGAGTTGCGTGAATGTGTCTCTGCGCTGCGATAACGCCGCACTCAAGCTCTATTTCGCCCTTGGGGCCGACAAGCTTGCAGGCGCCGCTGCCTGCGATATCTCCGCTCTCTCTGACGGGAGCGGTCACGCCGATGGAACGGGCATCGGTGAGTGAAAGCTCAACCTGATTCTCGGGACGCACGGGGCCGAGGATGGAGACTGCCGGGAAGCTGCCCTTCGGTCCGACAACGGCAACACGCTCGTTGCTCGCGAACTGGCCGGGCTGAGAGAGCTCCTTCTTGACGGTCAGCTCATAACCCTCGCCGAAGAGAATATCAAGAGCTTCCCTGGTGACATGTACATGGCGCGCGGAAGTTTCAACAAGAACTTTCTTTTCCATTTTAAATATCCTTCTTTTTCACTTGATATGTTTGTAAATGCATTTTGAGGCAGGAAACTCCTGCCTCAAAACAGTCATTTTGTTTAATTAGTAAGCGATGTTGTAAATGGTCTTTGTGCCGAAAGGAAGCACTACCATTTCGTCGCCAAGAGGAAGGTGAATTGTCCATTTGGCATCATATGTAGCATTGATAACACGGCTGGTCTTAGCGTCAACCTTAACGGTAACTGTGCCGGAGGGATACTCCATCTGAGCGGTGCCGATTTTAAAGGCTTTAGCGACAGACTTAAGCACGCCGCCGCTAAACTGATCGTTGATAACAGACGGGAGAACCACGCTGAAAACCTTCGGGGCATGACCCGAGCCGTGATGAACGTTGGAGGAAGCCTTGTCGGCAACCGTCTTTATAGTAATGGTGTAAACTCCGCCCGCCTCGGTGCAAGTTGCGCTTGCGACATCATTCGCAGTAAGCTTGCTCGACCAGGACTCGTTCTCAACAGGGAAGTTAGCCTTTATAGCCGCAGAATTGGAGAATGTTTCGGAGCCCTTGCTGTTCTTCTTGAGCTGACCGTCAACAAAGCTGTCTATACCGCCGACAAGCTTATCGACGATGGAGGGCACTCCGGTGATTTTGCCGCTTCTGTAGTTCGTCTCAGAAACTCTTGTAACGCTCTTTGCGCTGGGCTTAACGCCGTTAATGGCCTTGTTGAAATACGCAACTATCTCAGCCTTTGTCGCGGGCTTGGAAGCAGTGGTGCTGCCGCCATGGTTGCCGCCATGGCTGCCGCTGCCCTGAGTGTTCTTCTCGGTCGCGGGAGCAACAGTGTTGCCGGAAGCGTCGGTCTGAGCCTCGGTGGACTCGTCGCCGCTGACGGACTCAGCTTCGCTGGACTCGTCGTTTGCAATCGTCTCGCCGTTTGCGGAAGTGTTGGGCTCGCCTGTGGTTGTGTCGCTGTTGTCCTTATCCTTCTTGCAGGCTGCAAAAGCAAAAACGAAGCAGAGAGCAAGGACAAGAGCTATGATCTTCTTTGTCATTTCAGTTACCTCCGAAAAAATTTTTCTTCATTTCAGCGCGCTTATCCAGGTGCCGTTTTGGAGCGTATGAGCCCATGAAAAACAGTCTCCTGCCTGCGCGGTCAAATTCATTATAAAATAAAAACGCCCAAAAATCAATGGAAAATACAAGATTTATGAAATTTTTATCGATTGTCCTCTTTTGATTTGAGAAATTGTTCTTTGGCTCTTGATTGACGGACGTTTTTCTGCGATAATATAGTGTATATATTTACTCAAGAAACGGAGTGCGGTTTAATGACTGATAACGAAAGACTCGCCGATCTCCTGTTCGGCTCAAACGGGCTGACGCCGGAGGACTGCGAGCTGAGATTTCCCCCGCGCGAGCTGCCCGAGGGCGCGCGCGTGACCCGATTCTCACCGAGTCCGACGGGGTATCTCCATATAGGCGGACTGTTCGGCGCGCTCGTCGATTTTCTGACGGCGAGAGTCAGCGGCGGACTGACTTATCTGAGAATCGAAGACACGGACAAGAAGCGTGAGGTCGCCGACGGCGTGTCCGCAATAATCAACGGATTCAAAAATTTCGGTCTCGAATTTGATGAGGGCGTGACCGGATTCGACACAGAGAAGGGCGCCTACGGTCCTTATACCCAGAGCAAGCGCGTTGAAATTTACCACGCGATCGCCAAGCGTCTTGTGCAGGAGGGCAAGGCATACCCCTGCTTCTGCACGGCGGACGAGCTCGCCGCTATCCGCGAAGAGCAGGAAAACGGCGGCGCGGCGATAACCGGATATTTCGGCAAATGGGCGAAGTGCCGCGACCTGAGCTTTGACGAGCAGAAGAGACGCATCGAGGCTGGCGAGCCCTATGTGCTCCGCTTCCGCTCCGAGGGCGACGAGAACAAGAGAATTGTCTTTGACGACATGATCCGCGGCAAAATTGAAATGCCGGAGAATATAATCGATGAGGTGCTTTTGAAGAGCGACGGCGTGCCGACCTATCACTTTGCACATGTCTGCGACGACCACTTCATGCGCACGACACACGTCATTCGCGGCGAGGAGTGGATATCCTCCGTCCCGAAGCACATCGCGCTGTTCAAGGCGTGCGGCTACAGAGTGCCGAAATACGCGCACACTCCGCAGGTCATGAAGATAGACGAGGAGACGGGCGCCAAGCGCAAGCTCTCGAAGAGAAAAGACCCCGAGGCGGCGGTCAGCTACTTCGTTGAGCAGGGATATCCCAAGGAGAGCGTTATCGAATATATCATGACGCTGCTCAACTCGAACTTCGAGGACTGGCGCAGAGCGAATCCCACGGAGGACTGCTGGAAGTTCCCGTTCAATCTCAAGAAGATGAGCGTGAGCGGATGCCTGTTCGACATGGCGAAGCTCAACGACGTGAGCAAGAATATTATTTCGCACATGACGGCGGACGAGGTGCTCGGCAATATACTGAACTGGGCGAAAGAATATGACGAGGAGCTCTACAAGCTTCTCGACTCTAACCGCGATTTTGCGCGCGGCATATTCTCGATAGACCGCGACTGCCCGAAGCCGCGAAAGGATATCGCAAACTGGGAGCAGGTCAAGGACTTCGTCTCGTATTTCTACGATGAAATCTACACCCCCGACTACACCCTGCCCGAGAATATCAGCGCAGGCGATGCGGCGGCGATACTTCAAAAATACATCGGCGAGTTTGACATAAATGACGACAAGGACGCATGGTTTGCGCGCATCAAGGCGATGTGCGAGCCGCTCGGCTACACGCCCAACGTCAAGGAATACAAGAAAGATCCCACGGCGTTCAAGGGTCATGTCGGCGACCTTTCGACCGTTATCAGAATCGCGGTGACTTCGCGCCGCAACACGCCCGATCTTCATTCGATAATCAGGCTGCTCGGCGAGGACAGAGTCAGAGCGAGACTCGCTGCGGCGCTCGCACACTACAAGGAGGAGAACTAAATGGCGGACAGCACCAATCTCAATTCAAATTTTATCACTGATTTTATAGACGAGGATCTTGCAAACGGGGTCAACACCCGTGTGCAGACGAGATTCCCTCCGGAGCCCAACGGCTATCTGCACATCGGTCACGCAAAGGCAATATGCATCGACTTCAGCATCGCGGAAAAATACGGCGGAGTGTGCAATCTCCGTCTTGACGACACGAATCCCTCGAAAGAGGATGTCGAATATGTCGACGCGATAAAAGAGGACATTGAGTGGCTCGGCTACAAATGGAACGAGGTCTACTATGCATCGAGCTATTTCGATTTTCTCTATGAGTGCGCGATAAAGCTCATCAAAGAGGGCAAGGCGTATGTCTGCGACCTGTCGCCCGAGGAAATACGCGAATACCGCGGCACTCTTACAGAACCCGGCAAAAACAGCCCCTACCGCGACCGCTCGGTTGAAGAGAACCTCGACCTCTTCCGCCGCATGACCGAGGGCGAGTTTGCAAACGGCGAAAAGGTTTTGCGCGCCAAGATAGACATGGCAAGCCCGAACATCAATATGCGCGACCCGGTCATCTACAGAATCGCGCATGTCTCCCACCATCAGACGGGCGACAAGTGGTGCGTCTATCCGATGTATGACTTTGCCCATCCCCTCTCCGACGCTGCGGAGAAGGTCACATATTCCCTGTGCTCGCTCGAGTTTGAGAACCACAGACCGCTCTACAACTGGTTTATCGACGCTATCGGCTTTGAAGAGCCGCCGCGCCAGATAGAGTTCGCGCGCCTTAACCTCAACTACTGCGTGACGAGCAAAAGAAAGTGCCTCGAAATGGTTCAGACCGGCGTTGTCAACGGTTGGGACGACCCGAGAATGGTCACTCTCTGCGGTATGCGCCGCAGGGGCTATCCCGCCGCCGCAATACGCGATTTCATAGGCCGCGTCGGCGTGGCAAAGGCCTACAGCGTGGTTGACTACGGTCTGCTCGAAGCGTGCGTCAGAGACAATCTCAACCAGAACGCCCCGCGCGCCATGGCGGTTCTCAATCCGCTCAAGCTCGTTATCGACAACTACCCCGAGGGCAAGACCGAGGAGATAGAGGTCGAGATAAATCCCGACAAGCCCGAGCTCGGCCGCCGCAAGGTCACATTCTCCCGCGAGCTCTATGTTGAGCGCGAGGACTTCATGGCTGAGCCCGTGAAGAAATATTTCAGGCTCTTCCCCGGCAACGAAGTGCGTCTCAAGAGCGCATATTATGTGACCTGCAACTCATATGATACCGATGAAAACGGCGAAGTCACCTGCCTGCACTGCACCTACGACCCCGAGAGCCGCGGCGGCGAGACGCCCGACGGCAGAAAGGTTCGCGGCACCCTGCACTGGGTCAGCGCGGCGGACAACGTGAAAGCTCAGGTGCGCCTCTATGACCGCCTGTTCAACACCGAGAACCCCGCAGGCGAGGACGGAAACGGCGACTATCTTCAGAACATCAACCCCGATTCTCTCAAAATTATCGACGGATGCCTGCTCGAGGGCGGACTCCGCGACGCAAAGCCGGGCGACACATTCCAGTTCATGCGCCAGGGCTACTTCTGCGTCGACAAGGACAGCACTCCGGGCAATCTTATCATAAACCGCACCGTTGCGCTCAACTCCTCATGGGACAAAAAGAAGAAATAATCAAGTAAGAAAGGTCGGTCGGGATGAAAGCTCTCAACAGAATTGTGACGGCTCTGCTGGCAATTGCAGTGTTCCCCGTCGCATATTTCACGGATCTCATAACCGTCTATATGCACGCGACTATCTACGATTCAAATATTGTAGAGAATCTGAGCGTCAAACGCATCATCGAGCTTTTCACGGGAGACGGTCTTTTCGCTGACCTCATCAAAGGCGGCGCATCCGAGCTCCCGGACGGACTTTTGAAATTCAAGGGCAATTTTATCGCCTTTGTTGTATTCTTTGCCATCGCCCTGCTCGTCGCGCTCGCGACGGTTATAGTCGCCGCGGCGACGAACTCGCGCAAGGCGACCGCTTCGCTCGGCGCGGCAGGTCTTTTGAGCATTATAGGCATGAGGATAGCGTTCTCCGCCGTCTCTTCGGCGGCCAAAGCGGGTACGCTGACCCTCGGTTCGCTGACCGACATGTCGTTCATGAATCTCTTCGGCAAGATAGTGCTCGTCACGATGAGCACGGCGCCTGCGGTGATGACGGTTTTGTTTTTGGCGATACTCATCTGGAACGTCGCGTTTATCGTAATCGACCTCGGCGAAGAACAGCCGAAGAAGAAAGCCAAGCACGCGAAGAAAAAATAAAAAAACGAGGGAGTCGGATTTCCGGCTCCCTTTTTTCAGCGAAACAAACTATCTTCAATTTAAATTTTTTCGGCTATCGCCGATAACAGACAGCCGCAAGGGCTGTCTAACGAAGTAAGTTGTCCGAAAACCACAGAAAATTTAAAGGCGAACGAAGTTCGCCCCTACGGTCGGTAAGATAAACTTTTGCGAAGATTTCGTGCCGCTTACGCGGCATAGGTGCGTCGGGTCGCCGCACCCTGCAAGCTGCGTGTCAATAAAATCGTGCGAATTTCGCGGGCGGATAATATCCGCCCCTGCAATATTGTGTTGATTTGTAATATTATTGCGCTTGCCAATCAGCAACATCTGCAATAACGAAGCCCCGGAAAACTCCGGGGCTTTATCATATGTATCACTGTGTCAATCCGAGCTTCTTTGCCATTTCGGCGGTCTTGAGTTCGAGCAGTTTGGAGACTCCGTCCTCCTGCATCGTGACTCCGTAGAGGACATCAGCCTCCTCCATCGTGCCGCGTCTGTGCGTAATAAGTATGAACTGCGTGTTCTTCGTCATGCGGCGAGCATACTGTGCGTAGCGCGTGACGTTGACATCATCAAGCGCCGCCTCGACCTCGTCGAAGAAGCAGAACGGCGCAGGAGTGACCTTGAGGATGGAGAACAGCAGCGCGATTGCCGCAAGTCCCTTTTCGCCGCCCGAGAGCAGGTCGATGTTCTGAACATTCTTGCCCGGGGGCTGAACCTTTATCTCAATGGCACATTCGAGCACATCGAGCGGATTCTCAAGAATAAGCTCCGCCTTGCCACCGCCGAACAGCTCCGAGAACGTCTGACCGAAGATAGTATTTATGCGGTCGAACTGCTCCCTGAACCGCTCCGACATCTTTCCGGTCAGGTCGCCTATCAAGGCGAGCAGCTCCGCGCGGGAGCTTTCGACATCGTCTATCTGAGTTTTCATGAACTCGTAGCGCTCGGAGACCTCTTTGTATTCCTCGATAGCGCCGACATTGACATTGCCGAGGGCTCTTATCTTGTTCTTTATATCATTGAGATCGCGCTGCGCTTTCTGCGGGTCTTCAATGACTATGCCGAGCTCCTCCGCCTCGCGGCGAGTGAGCTGATATTCGTCATAGAGCTTGTTCTGCGCATTTTCGAGCTCGCGCTGCATCGAGTCGCGGCGCTCTTCGAGCCTTGCCCGCTCGCCGGACAGCCTCTCGCGCCTGTCGCTGACCGAGCGCTCCTGAGCGCGAAGTTTGGTGCTCTCGCCCTCGACTCCGCTTCGCTTCTGAGCGAGCGAGGATATCTCGTCTTTCTTCTGCTGAGCCTCGGCGCGAAGCGATGCCGCCTCGCCTTTGAGCTGTTCAATCAGCTCGTTCGTTGCGGTCATCTGCTCGGTTATGGAGTCGATCTCCGATTTAAGCTCATCGGCATGACCCTCATGGGAGCTTCTGCGGCGTTTGAGCGTTTCGATAACTTCCTCTCGCGCCTGAATGTCCTTTTTGAACGCGAGGATGCTGAGGTTGATGCTGCTCTCTTTGTCCGCGTTCTGTTCGCGGGTGCTGAGCAGTTCATCGCGGCGCGATTCGATTTCTGTTATCTTTTCATTAACAGAGTCGAGTTGAGCAGTAAATTCATCTATCTTCTTCTGCGCCTGAGTCTGAATTTCTTCGAGCTTTGCGGTGCGCTCTGCGGAGCTGCGCTTCTCCGCTTCGAGGTCATTGAGCGCTGACTCGGCAGTCTCAATTTTGTCGTCTATCATGCGCAGTTCGCCCTCGCGGCGGATTTTTTCTTCCTGCGCTTTCTGGAGCTCCGCCGTCACGCCGTCATATTCCGCCTGCGCCGCCGAAACTTCGCCCGCGAGCTCTTTGTATCTCTCCTGCCGCTCGGCAAGGTCTTTTTCAAGCTTCGCGACGGTCTTTTTGAGCTGTTCGATATCATTGCCGCGGCTGAGTATGCCCGCGTTCTGCCCGCGCGAACCGCCCGTCATCGAGCCGCCCGCGTTCATGACCTGACCGTCGAGCGTGACGACTTTGAATCTGTGGCCGAAGCGCTTGGAGATGGCTATCGCACTGTCGATATTATCCGCAACGGCGGTGTGGCTGAGCAGATTCCTGATTATCAGCAGATACTCGTCGTCGCATCGAAGAAGCCTGTCAGCCATGTCGATGAATCCGGCGCAGGAGTCGAGTCCGTCCTCCCTGAACGGGCGCGGCTTTATCGCCGTCATCGGCAGGAAAGTCGCGCGTCCTGCGCGGCTCTCTTTAAGATAGGCTATGGCACGCTTTGCCGCCGACTCGTCGTCGGTTACTATATTCTGCACGGCGGCGCCGAGAGCCGTCTCGACCGCCGCGGCGTACTTCGCATCAACGGTTATCAGCTGGGACACAGGTCCGTGGATTCCGCGCAGCGTTCCGCGCTTTGCTTCGCGCATGACCGCTTTAACGGAGCCTGAATAGCCCTCCATGTTCTTTTCGAGATCCTCGAGCATTCTGATGCGCGCCTGCTTCTGGTGGATGTCGAGCGTTGCGGCGTCGAGCTCGCGGCGCATCTTCTCCGCCTTTTCGGAGCGCGAACGGACTATCATAGAGTAGCCGTCTATTGAATTTGAAAGTGATTCTATATTTTCAAGGCACGCATCAAGATTCCTGCGGCTGACTTCGGCCTGCTCACGGAGCGCGTCAAGCAGTCCGCCGCGCGAAGCGATGACTTCGTCGACTGTGCCGAGGCGCGCGGCTATCTCCTGCGCGGAGGAGCGCGCCGTGCTCTGCTCGATTTTTGCGGCGGAGAGAGACTCGTTTATGGTCTTCGCCTGCGCCTCCGCGCTGTCGCGCTCGGCGGTTATCGCGCTCTCCTGCTCCTTGAGCTTGCCGGTGCTGTCGAGCAGTTCGAGCAGCTGCGCCTGGCAGTCCTTTATCTCGGCGTCTATAGATTCTATCTCTTTTTGGGCGGCGTCGATCTGCTCCTCGAGGTGCTGCTCGGTGGCGGTCGCCGCTTCCATGTCGCGCTTTATGCGCTCTATCGTCTCGCGGTTATGCGCGAGGTTGTTGTGCTCGACGGCGATTCTGCCGTCAACTGCGGTCGCCTGCTCCTCGTCGGAGGCGGCTTTCGTTCGCAGTTCTTCTATCTGCACGGTTATTCCGCTGCCCGTGCTCATGAGCTCTTCTATCTGAGCCGATATCTGTTCGAGCTCGCGCTCCGCCTGCTCATAGTCCGCGGCGGCGAGGGATATTTTATCCTCCTGCGCCTTGAGTCCCTCGCGGGAGCGCTCTATCGTCTTGAGCCAGAGACCTATCTCAAGCTCCTTTTTCTCCCCTGCAAGCACAAGGAATTTCTGCGCCTTTTCGCTCTGCGTTTTGAGCGGTCCGACGCGTCCTTCGAGCTCGGTCAATATATCGCGCAGGCGAACGAGATTTTCCTCCGCCTGTTCGAGTCTGCGTGTCGCGTCCGCGCGGCGGTATCTGAAATGGGATATTCCCGCCGCCTCTTCGAGCATATCGCGCCTCTGCGGCGAGCGTGAAGAGATAAGGTCGGCGACTCTGCCCTGGCTGACCATGGAATAGCCGTCGCGTCCGAGTCCCGTGTCCATAAACAGCTCGTGGATATCGCGCAGGCGAACAGTCTCGCCGTTCAGCTGATACTCGCTCTCGCCCGAGCGGTAGTAGCGGCGGGTGACGGAGACATCGTCCTTGTCGCAGTTGTTGAGGGTGCGATCGGTGTTATCGAGGCGCAGAGTGACCTCGGCGAAGCCCATCGCTTTTCTCAGCGAAGTACCGCCGAAGATGACATCCTCCATTTTCGAGCCGCGCAGGCTCTTTGACGACTGCTCGCCGAGAACCCAGCGAACGGCATCGGAGATGTTGCTCTTGCCGGAGCCGTTGGGTCCTATGACGGCGGTTATGCCTTTTCCGAATTCGAGCGTTGTCTTGTCGGGAAAGGATTTGAAGCCCTGCAGTTCGAGTGCTTTTAGTAACATTTATCTGCCTGCCTTTATAATAAGTTGACTTTTTCCAAGGTTATATCACGCGCCGAGAGAGCCGCGCTTTCTTTTATTTTGCATTCATAGCCGAGTTCTCTGAGCTTTTCGATATTGCATCTTCTCTGCCCGGAAGCTTTTGAAACTTCACGCGGGGCGACATATATTATGTACTTCCCCTTTTCTTTTCCGGAGAGAGCTTTATTAATAATATCAAAATATATATGCCCCTCGCACATCTCGCGCAGAGCCGGATGATATGCGCCGGCAACGAAAGAGCCCTCGACATCGCCGCCGGAATGGAGCCCGAGGCGGATGACCTTTATCCCCGCATTTTCGAACATCGGCAGTATCTTCGCGCAGAGCACCGCCGCCTCTTCGGGAGTCTGCGGGCGGTATTCGCCATTGCGGTATAGCTCGGCGAGCTCCGTGTTTTCTATAACTACCGTCGGATATATCCGCGCGGTGTCGGGTGAAAGCGAAATTATGTCCCGCGCCGTCCCGATGCTGTCCTCATCATTCGAACCGTAGAGCCCGGTCATCATCTGGAGCCCCAATTCGAAGCCGCGTTCTTTTAAGAGCCGCGCCGAGCGGAAGATATCCTCGCGCGTGTGACCCCTGCGGTTCATCGCGAGCACTTTATCATTCGTGCTCTGTGCGCCGAGCTCGACCGCCGTGACATGATATTTTTCGAGGATATCGCATATCTCGCCGTCAACAGCGTCCGGGCGGGTGGATATTCTGATGCCCTTGAAGCCGTTTTCGCCGATGAACTCCTGTGCAGAAGAGAGCAGCTCGATCATATAATCGCAGTCGATAGCCGTGAAGCTGCCGCCGAAAAATGCTATCTCCCCGTCTTTTATCCCCTCGGGGGACGAGCGCATGGCGATGAGCGCCGCGTCGCGCACATCCTGCGCTGTCGGCTGGCTCTTTGCGCCCGAAATGCTCCTCTGGTTGCAGAAGCTGCACTGGTGCGGGCAGCCCGCGTGAGGAACGAATACGGAGACGTTTATATGTTTCATGCCTTGAGCCCCATGAGCTCCAGAGCCTCTTTTGCCGCCGCCTGCTCGGCTATCTTCTTGCTTCTGCCTGAGCCGTGACCGATGACATTGCTGTTGAGATGGACTTCGACGCTGAAGGTCTTGTTGTGGTCGGGTCCGCTCTCGCCGACGAGGACATATTCGACCGCCTCCTCGGGGTTGCGCTGGACTATCTCCTGCAAGGTGGTCTTGTAGTCCGTGACGACCGGCTTCTCCTCGTCCGCCTTATCGATAAAACGGAAAACGAACTTCTTCGCCGGCTCTATGCCGCCGTCGAGATAGATAGCGGCGAGCACAGCCTCAAACGCATCGGCGAGGATAGACGGGCGATCTTTGCCGCCGGTGAGCACTTCGCCCTTGCCGAAGAGCAGATAGTCGCCGATGCCGAGAGTGCGCGCAAATTCGCTGAGTGACTTCTCGCAGACGAAATAAGCGCGTCTCTTAGTCAGCTCGCCCTCGGGCAGGTGCTTGAAGTGATGGAAGAAATGCTCGGCGGAGATAAAGCCGAGCACCGAGTCGCCCAGAAACTCCAGGCGCTCGTTGCAGCGCGTGCCGTCCTGCCGCTCGTTGGCGTATGACGAGTGGGTCAGCGCCTCGGTGAGCAGCTTTTTATTCTTGAAATTGTAGCCTATTTTCTTTTCGAGTTCTCTGTTGTCCATTTTTTTACTCCGCGTCGGCAGCTTCCTTGACGCTCTGTGCAATGGTGCCGACTATATTTTTTTCTGCGCAGGTCTTTGCCTGCCTTATGGCGTTGCGGATAGCTTTTGCGTCGGACGAGCCGTGCGCCTTGATAACAACGCCGTTGACTCCGAGCAGCGGCGCGCCGCCGAACTCGGAATAATCCATTCTCACCTTGAGCGCGAGCAGTCCGCCCTTGACCATCATGGCGGCGAGCATGGTTATCGAACTCTTTTTGAATATGCTCTTGATATTTGCCATCATCGCGCCCGCGACACCCTCATAGAGCTTGAGGATAATGTTGCCCGTAAAGCCGTCCGCAACGAGCACGTCGCAGCAGCCGTAGGGCACGTCGCGAGTCTCGACGTTGCCGATGAAGTTGATTTCTTTCGTATCCTTGAGAAGATCGAATGCCTCATGGCGCAGGCGGTCGCCCTTGCTGTCCTCGGTGCCGATATTCGCAAGAGCCACGCGCGGAGACTGAACTTTTACGAACTTCTCCGAATATATCGCGCCCATCTGGGCGAACTGCTTCAAATGCTCCGCGGTGCAGTCTGCGTTCGCGCCGCAGTCAAGCAGAAGAAACGGCTTGTCATTAGAGGGCAGGACGCTGCCTATCGCCGGGCGTTTTACGCCCTTGATGCGCTTTACGATGAAAGTCGCACCCATGACGAGCGCGCCGGTTGACCCGGCACTGACGAATGCGTCGCCCTTGCCGTCCGCAAGAGCCTGGAGTCCGACCGCCATGGAGCAGTTTTTCTTGCTCTTGAGTATCTCGCCGGGCTGATCGGTCATGGCGATAACATCCGGAGCGTCTATAATATCAATGCCCGTGAGCGATATCTTGTTCTGCGCGGCGCAGGAGAATATCTTTTCCTTATCGCCGACGAGAACTATATCCACGCCGAGATCGTCCTTTGCGTTGCGGCTGCCCTTGATAACCTCAAGAGGTGCATTGTCGCCGCCGAAAGCATCAACTATAATCTTCATTTTTCATTCTCTCCTTCGATATATTTTCCCGCAGACTCGAGTCCCCGCTGCGAGATCTTCTCATAACGCTCCTGCTTTGAGCGGATACGCTCGTCGAGGGGCGGAAGTATTCCGAAGTTTGCGCCCATGGGCTGAAAATCCGTCACGCTCCCGTCGCTGATATAGCGTGCGAGCGCACCCATGACGGTGTCCCCGGGCATGACGAACGGGTCTTTTCCGTTTATATACCGCGCGGCGTTGATGCCGGCGAGTATTCCCGAGGCGGCGGACTCCATATAGCCCTCCACGCCGGTTATCTGACCCGCGAAGAATATTCGTCTGTCGCTCCTGAGCGAGAAGTCCGCGCCGAGGAGCTTGGGTGAATTTATAAATGTGTTGCGGTGCATGACGCCGTAGCGCACGAACTCCGCATTTTTGAGCGCGGGTATCATAGAGAAAACTCGCTTCTGCTCGCCGAATTTCAGATTCGTCTGGAAGCCGACGAGATTGTACATAGTACCTGCCGAGTTCTCTTTCCTGAGCTGGAGCACCGCCCACGGTCTGTGTCCCGTGCGCGGATCGCGCAGACCGACGGGTTTCATCGGACCGAAGCGGATAGTATCCTGCCCGCGCAGAGCCATGACTTCTATCGGCATACAGCCCTCGTAGACTCCCTTGCGCTTGTCGAACGAGTGGGTTTCGGCGCTCTCTGCGCCGACAAGGGCTTCGTAAAACGCCTCATACTCCTCTTTGTTCATCGGGCAGTTTATATAGTCATCCTCACCGCCCCTGTCGTAGCGCGACTGCTTGAACGCGCAGGACATATCGAGGCTCTGAGCCGAAACTATCGGCGCGGCGGCATCGTAGAAGCTCAGATGTCCGGGGCAGATTTTCTCTATCTCATTGGAGAGCGCGTCGGACGCGAGCGGACCTGCGGCGATAATCACAACGCCGTCTGCGGGTATCTCCGTCACCTCGCCGCGGACTATATCTATAAGCGGATCTTCTTCGACTGTCTTTGTGACAAGGGCGGAGAAATCGTCCCTGTCAACGGCTAAAGCACCGCCCGCGGGGACGGCAGTCGCCTTGGCGCAGCTCACGCAGAGCGAGCCGAGCATCTCCATCTCGGCTTTGAGCTCACCCGCGGCGCTCGCGGTGCGCAAAGCCTTGAAGGAGTTCGAGCAGACGAGCTCGGCGAAGTTCGGGCTCGAATGGGCGGGCGAGAATTTTTGCGGCTTCATCTCGCACAGGGTAACTCTTATCCCCGCGCGCGACAGCTGTCTTGCGGCTTCAACGCCCGCGAAGCCCGCTCCTATAACGGTAACTTTATTCATCGGTTTTTTTACCTTTTCTTGCGCTCTTTTTCGTATATCCGCAGCCCTCGTTGAGACATTCGACAACGCCGCCCTTCTTCTTGAACAGGGACTTGCCGCACTGCGGGCATATCTCATCCGTCGGCTTATCCCAGGTCATGAAGTCGCAGCCCGGCCAATTCGAGCAGCCGTAGAAAGTATAGCCCCTCTTCGTCTTTCTCTCGATGACCTTTGCGCCGCACTTGGGGCACTTTGCGTTCGTTTCGAGCACGAGCGGCTTCGCGTTCTTGCACTCGGGATAGCCGGGGCAGGCAAGGAATCTGCCGTAGCGTCCGGTCTTTATGACCATCATTCTGCCGCACTTCTCGCAGGGGATATCGGTTATATCCTCTTCGAGCTGAATTTTGACATCCTTCATCTCGGCTTTCGCCTTGTCGAGCGACTTCTCGAACTCGCCGTAGAAATCGTCGAGGACGGAGACATAGTCGATATCGCCGGAATCGACGCGGTCGAGCATATCCTCCATCTGCGCGGTGAACTTGACGTTGACTATGCGCGGGAACTTCTCTTTGAGCAGCTTCGTTGTCGCCTCGCCGAGCTCGGTGGGCACGAACTGCTTCGACTCGCGCTTGACATAGTTTCTCTTGACTATGGTAGTGATTATTGTTGAATAGGTACTCGGTCTGCCGATACCCTTTTCCTCGAACTCCTTGACGAGCGACGCTTCGGTGAAGCGCGGCGGAGGCGAGGTGAAGTGCTGCGAGGGGATGAGCTCCTTGAGCTTCGCAGTGTCTCCGACCTTTATCTCGGGCAGGAGCGAACCCTTGCTCTCGTCGTCGCTTATCTCATATACTTTTGTAAAGCCGTCGAAGCGCACGGAATAACCGGCGGCGGTGAACAGGCAATATTTGCCCTCGGCGGCGTCCTTTTCGTTTGCTCCGGCTATTTCAAGCTTCACCGTATCCTGGACGCAGCTCGCCATGAGGCTCGCCATGAAGCGCTTCCAGATAAGATTATAGAGCTTATACTGATCCGAAGTCAGCGAATCCTTGACGCGCTCGGGGGTTATCGACGGGGTCGCGGGGCGGATAGCCTCGTGGCCGTCCTGCGCGTTGGCTCCGGTCTTGTAATAACGCGGCTTGTCGGGCAGATACTCCTTGCCGAAGATATCTTCTATAGCGGCGGCTGCCTGGGCGCGCGCCTCCTCGGAGATTCTCAGCGAGTCGGTTCTCATGTAGGTTATAAGACCGGTCGTGCCGATGCCCTGAACATCGACGCCCTCATAGAGCTCCTGCGCGGTGCGCATGGTCTTCTGAGTCTGGAAACCGAGCTTCCTCGAAGCCTCCTGCTGGAGGGTGGAGGTGGTAAAGGGCGGCGCGGGGTTCTTCTTCCTCGTGCCCTTTTTGAGGGTTTTGACGGTATACGAAGCGCCGTCGAGACGGCTGAGAATAGCGTCCGACTGCTCTTTGTTCTCTATTTTTATCTTACCGTTTTCGTCGCCGTAGAGCGATGCGGAAAACACCTTGCGGGACGGGGCGGTGAACTTTGCGTCTATCGTCCAATATTCCTCGGGCTTGAACGCGCGGATCTCCTCCTCGCGGTCAACTATCATGCGCACCGCGACGCTCTGAACGCGGCCGGCGGAAAGTCCGCGGCGTATCTTCTGCGAAATAAACGGGCTCAAGCGATAACCGACGAGTCTGTCGAGTATTCTTCTCGCCTGCTGTGCGTTGACGAGATTCATGTCGACGGCGCGCGGATGATCCATGCCGTTTTTGATTCCGGTTTTGGTTATCTCGTTGAAGGTGACTCTGTTCTTGTCCTCAAGATTGAGGTCGAGCAGGGTCGAAAGGTGCCACGATATCGCTTCTCCCTCGCGATCAGGGTCGGTTGCGAGGATAACTTTATCGCTTTTTTCAACATCTTTTTTCAGCTCGCTGACGAGCTTCTCTTTTCCTTTTATAACGGCGTATTTCGGCGCGAAGTCATGCTTGACATCGACGCTCAGCTTCGCCGCGGGCAGGTCGCGGACATGACCCATCGAGGCGACTACCTCATAGCCGGGTCCGAGATATTTTTTAATTGTCTTCGCCTTTGCGGGCGACTCGACTATAACTAAAGTGGACATTTCGTTTGCTCCCCTGTTCAAATTTTTTTGTATCGTTTCCCTGCGCACAGACACACGAGATCTTCAAGCTCCAGCTCGGTCATCGAGCTGACAACCTCCCACGGCGCAAATCCGGTCTTTGCCGCTATCTCGTCTGCAAACAGAGGTTCTTCTCCCATTGATTCGTATATTTTCTTTGCCTTTTCAGAGAGTCCGACGGGTATCGACACGAGCTTTTTGACCCTGAACTCCTCGGGCTTCGGCTCGGGCTCGAGCTTTTTGACCGATTCGTGCGGACGCTCGACGGTCTTCGGCTCTTCCTTCGCCTGTTCCTGCGTCAGCTCGCGCTTGCCGCTCAGATATTCGAGCGCCTTCGCCATATCCTCCGGCGTTATCTTGTCGGGATAGCGCACGGAGTATTCCGTTATCAGATCGTAAATTGACAAAAGCGGTCTTGCGCCGTCTCTTATCAGCCGATTTGCCCCGGCGTAAGACGAGTTAAACACATCGCCGGGCGGCGCGAACACATCTCGTCCCTGTTCTATGGCGCAGTTCGCAGTGATGAGCGAGCCGCTCTTAACTCCCGCCTCGATGACTATTGTAGCGTCGCAGAGTCCCGAGATTATTCTGTTTCTTATCGGGAATGTTCTCGCCGAGGACGGGAATCCCGGCGGAAACTCCGTTATCAGCGCACCGCTCTGAGCTACGCAGTCGCGCAGATACTCGTTTTCCATAAGATATTTGTATCCGAAGCCGCAGCCGAGCACCGCCGCCGTGACTCCGCCGGAGTCGAGCGCGCCGTTGTGCGCGCAGCTGTCGATACCCATCGCCGCGCCGGAGACGACGCAGATGCCGGAATATGCAAGCGCCGCGGCATAGCGGTGCGCGAGGTAGCTACCCTGGAACGAGGCTTTTCTCGTACCGACAACGGCAATGCACACGCGCTGTGTCACGCGTTTTATGTCGCCCCTGACGAAGAGCGCCAGCGGCATGTTGCGCAGACTTCTGAGCTTCGGCGGATAATCCTCGTCGTCCGGAGTGAGGACGGTCCAACCGTTATTATAACAAACATCAACAATGCCCTGCGCCTTTTCGGGAGAGCATTGTTTGAGTTTTTCTATCTGTCTGTTGGTGAGTACACCGCTCAATCGCCATTCTATATCGCCCCTTGAGTACATCTCCTCGGGGGATGGAAACACAGCGGTAATCTCATCTGTGACAGCTCCTGCGCCAAGAGCTTCCCGGAGCCAGAGCCAATAGGCTTTCTTGTCCATTGAAGCCTCCGTGTATTATTTTGTCAGCTCCCACATAAGCACTGCGGCGGCCGCCGCGGCGTTCAGCGATTCGGCACGCCCGCGCATCGGGATAGTCACGGGCAGAGTGCAGGCGGACATGACCTCGGGCGATATTCCGCTGCCCTCGTTGCCGACAACGCAGATAACGGAGCCGGAAAAACTCATATCGGTTATCCTCTTTGCCCCGTCGGACGGCGTGGAAGCTAAGGTAAGCATACCCTTTTTGGCGGCAAAAATCAAGAGAGAGGGCAAATTTCCTGTTGTCAAAACAGAAATTCGCATCGAAGAGCCCATCGCGGCGCGAAGCGCTTTCGGGTTATATATATCGCATCCGCCGCCGACTATGACGCCGCTCATGCCGAACGCCTCCGCGGTTCTGAGCACCGCGCCGAGATTCGACGGATCCTGCATATTGTCGAGCGCTATATATGTCCCCTTGGGGTCGATCGTTTCCAGCTCCGCCTCTTTTCGCTTGACGCAGATGCAAAAAACACCCTGCGCCTCGCGGGTATCGGAGAGAGTTCCGGCGAGCTCATGCGGTATCTCGAACGCCTGCTCCGCTTTTTCAGCAACGGCAGAGATATAGTCCGGATACTTTTCGAGCGCTTCTTTTGTGAAGAACGCGGTCTTTATTTCTATCCCGGTCTTTGCGACATCCGAGCACAGGCGTGCGCCCTCAAGCGCAAACAGCCCCGTTTCCCTGCGGAATGAGGCGCTCTGCGACAGATGCCGGAAAAGCTTCACTTTTTCGTTGGAACGCGACGAGATCTTTTCAAAATCCATCTTTTTTCCTCCGATATGAAATAAGGGACTGCATCAGCAGCCCCTTAACTTTCAGATTGAGTCTCTACCCGAAAATCTCCGATCACTTACTTGAGGGCAGCCTTGGCCTGCTCGGTCAGAGCGGTGAAAGCGGCGGGATCGCTGATGGCGATCTCGGAGAGCATCTTGCGGTTGAGATCGATGCCGGCCTTCTTCAGACCGTTGATGAACGTGGAATAGTTCATGCCGTTGAGCTTCGCGGCAGCGGAGATTCTGGTGATCCACAGGCTGCGGAAGTCACGCTTCTTCTGCTTGCGGCCGATGTAAGCGTACTGGCCGCTCTTCATGACAGCCTGCTTGGCGGTCTTGAAAAGGCTGTGCTTTGAGCCATAGTAGCCCTTGGCAAGCTTCAGAACTTTATTTCTTCTCTTGCGAGTCATTGTTGCACCTTTGATACGTGCCATGGTTTTCTACCTCCGAATAATTAATGAGTGGTTGGCTGTCTCTTATTTGTAAGGGATAAGCTTCTTGATCTGCTTGACGTTGGTGGTGTCTGCAACAGAGGTCTTGCGAAGATTTCTCTTACGCTTTGTGCTCTTCTTGGTAAGGATGTGAGACTTGTTTGCGTGTGCACGTATCGGCTTACCGTTTTTTGACAGCTTGAAGCGCTTTTTAGCACCGCTGTGAGTTTTGATCTTGGGCATGAGTTCTTTTCCTCCTTCAACTTTTTGACCGGTATTTTACCGGGATAATCACTTTGCGCTCTTGGGAGCGAGGAACATGAGCATCTGGCGTCCCTCAAGTTTTGCCGGCTTCTCGACCGAGGCGATATCCGCGCACTTCTCCGCAAACTGAGCCATTATAGTCAGTCCGAGATCGGTGTGGGTCATCTCGCGTCCGCGGAAGCGGATCGAGACCTTGGTCTTGTTGCCTGCCGACAGGAACTTTCTGGCGTGACCGACTTTCGTATCAAAATCATGTACGTCAATGTTGGGCGAAAGGCGGATCTCCTTTATCTCGATCACACGCTGATTCTTCTTCGCTTCCTTCTCCCTCTTGGACTGCTCAAAACGATATTTGCCGTAGTCCATGATCTTACAGACGGGCGGCTTTGCCTGCGGAGCTATCTTGACAAGGTCGAGATTTTTCTCTGCGGCAAGCTTCTGAGCCTGAGCGGCGGAAACGATACCTAACTGTTCACCGTCATTGCTTATGAGCCTGACCTCTTTGTCCGTGATCTCTTCATTGATCTGCATTTCTTTGATACCTATAACCAGCACCTCCATATGCTCTGACCGGTTCTACCGGAAAAATCAAAGCGAGGGCACAGAGATGCCCTCGCTCAATAATCAACAGAAATAAAAATCCGTTCTTATTGACCCGCGCGGACAAAACCCCGGAGGTGAGAGCTGCGGCACAATGCGTCACTCTGCTTTGTTGTACGCATTATTTTAACAGCCCGAAAGGATTTTGTCAAGCGTTTTTTCGGATTATTTTATAAAAAGTACCGACGACGCTATTATGAACTGCGCCGCATAGTAGGAAACATGGTTTATGATTATATTCGCCTTCGTGTTTCCGCCCTCTTTGAAATACATGGTCGAGAGCACGGCGTCGGAGAACGCGAACAGAAGCCCGCCCGCCGACATGAGTATCCACTGCTTTGCAAAGGAGTTGAGTATCATGGCGGAAAAGCTCACGGCAAAGGTCATGAACAGCAAGAAGGTATATACTCCGACTATTGCTCTGAACTTCCCGAATTTCAGCTTCATCAGCTTTTCGCTGATTATGATATTGCCGACCGAGACTATGACCGACGCTGTTACCGGCAGCAGAACAGAGAGCGCCGTCCACTTGCCGCAGGAAGCGAAAACCGCGCCGATATAGAACAAATGGCCTATCATGAACGCGATGAAGCCCGCGTTCAGAAACTTATCCGCATCGGCTTTGTATATCCACTTGAGGTCAAGCCAGATATCGCCCGAGAGACCGAGCGCAAGGCCGAACACGATAAGCACCACATAGACCCCGTGACCCGGATTTGCCGCCGCCGCGCAGAGCGCCGTGAGCAAAAAGAAGAAGCTCGCTATCGCCTTTGAATAGAGCCCCTTGAGTCCGCCGTATTTCACGCGCAGGACAAGGAAAACGACGACCGCCGCGATGCCTGCCGCAAGTGCGGCACAGAAATACGCTGTTGACAAAATAATAGCCTCCTGATTCGTACCCGCCGCAGGGGGCGGGAAAATTCACACGGAGACGAGTATACAACATCCGACACGGTTCGACAATAGGTTGAAATGTAACATTATTGCAACAGTTTTGCTTATTTTGTCTCTGTAAAATATTGGGCTTATTTTGAGTCGGAAATGAGAAAATCCGCCGCATCCGATTAAAGACGCGGCGGAAAAATCTGCTTTTATTTCTTGCTGACGCCGAGAGTCATCTTCTCGCCGTTGATGTTCCACTCCTTGGAGCTGTCGCCGCCGAGGGAATAGACTATCTCATCCGCGAGGACATCATGCTTTATGGACTCGGCGTTCTTCTCGATTATACCGTTGAGCTTTGCGTTGTCTCCGGTATAGAGAACTATCTTGTCCATAACGTCGAAGTCGGCCTCCTTGCGCATGGTCTGAATCTTCGAGATTATCTCTCTGACAAAGCCTTCCTCGATAAGCTCGGGGGTGAGGTTCGTGTCTATGGCGACGGTGATGCCGTAGTCGGAGACTGCGAAGCTACCCTCTTTCTGGACGGAGTCTATGAGCAGGTCGTCAACGCCGAGCTCTATTTCGTTGCCGTCGACGCTGAACTTCAGCGCGCCGTTCTCGTCGAGCTCCTTCTTTGCGGCGGAGCCGTCGAGGGAGGCGAGATGCTCTTTTATCTTGCCGAGGAATCTGCCGTATTTTGGGCCGACGGTCTTGAGCTGCGGCTTGAAGCTGTAGCTGACGAAATCCGCCTCGCCGTCAACGAATTCGAGTTCCTTGACATTGAGCTCGTCTTTGATTATCTCCGCATATTCGCCGCCGAGAGCCTCGTCCGCGCGGACAAACATCTTGCCGAGCGGCTGACGGTTCTTGATGTTCGCGCCGTTTCTTGCGGCACGGCCGAGCACGACTATATTGAGAGCCTCGTTCATTCTCTCCTCAAGAGCCTTGTCAACATATGCGGCATCCGCAACGGGATAATCGCACAGGTGGACGCTCTCGGGAGCGGACTTGTCGATGCTGCACACGAGGTTGCGGTAGATATCCTCCGTCATGAACGGGATCATCGGAGCGGCAAGCTTCGAGACGGTGACAAGTGCTGTGTAAAGAGTCATATAGGCATCTATCTTGTCCTGGCTCATGCCCTGCGCCCAGAAGCGCTCGCGGCAGCGGCGGACATACCAGTTGCTCATCTCGTCGACGAAGTTCTGCAGCGCACGCGCCGCCTCGGGGATGCAGTAATCCGCAAGGTAGTTGTCAACGGTGGTGATAAGGGTGTTGAGTCTCGAGAGAAGCCACCTGTCCATGGTCGGCAGCTCCTCAGCCTTGCGAAGCTCATGCTTCGTGGCGTCGAACTCGTCTATATTGGCATAGAGCACGAAGAAAGCGTAGATGTTCCAGAGTGTGCCCATGAACTTGCGCTGACCCTCGATAACAGCCTTGCCGTGGAAGCGGTTGGGCAGCCAGGGAGCGGAGTTGGTGTAGAAATACCAGCGAACCGCGTCCGCGCCGTAGGCGTTGAGCGCGTCGAACGGGTCGACGGCGTTGCCCTTGGACTTTGACATCTTCTGTCCGTTCTCATCCTGAACGTGACCGAGGACGAGAACATTCTCATAGGGCGCTCTGTTGAACAGCAGGGTTGAAATGGCGAGCAGCGAATAGAACCAGCCTCTCGTCTGATCGACAGCCTCGGAAATAAACTGCGCCGGGAACTGCTGCTTGAACAGGTCGTGATTTTCAAACGGATAGTGGTGCTGCGCGAAGGGCATCGAGCCGGAGTCGAACCAGCAGTCGATAACCTCAGGCACGCGGTGCATCTCGCCGCCGCACTTCGGGCACTTTATTGTGACAGCGTCGATATAGGGGCGGTGCAGCTCGATATCGTCCGGGCAGTTTGAGGACATGCTCTTGAGCTCTTCGATAGAGCCTATCGAATGTCTGTGGCCGCACTCGCATTCCCAGACGTTGAGCGGAGTTCCCCAGTAGCGGTTACGGCTGATGCTCCAATCCTGGACGTTCTCTATCCAGTCGCCGAAGCGTCCCTTGCCGATGCTCTCGGGGATCCAGTTGACGGTGTTGTTGTTGCGGACAAGGTCGTCCCTGACTGCGGTCATCTTAATGAACCACGAGTCCCTTGCATAGTAGATGAGGGGCGTGTCGCAGCGCCAGCAGTGGGGGTAGCTGTGTTCAAACACGGGAGCGGAGAAGAGAAGTCCGCGCTTGTCGAGGTCAACGAGCACGTCTCTGTCCGCATCCTTGCAGAACTTGCCCGCCCACGGGGTGCTCTTGTCCATGCAGCCGGCGGCGTCGACGAGCTGGACGAACGGAAGGTCATAGTTCTTGCCGACGTTTGCGTCGTCCTCACCGAATGCCGGTGCGATATGGACTATACCGGTGCCGTCCGTCAGAGTGACATAACCGTCGCAGGTGACGTACCAGCCCTTTTTGCCATCCTTCGACTTTGTGCATTCGAACAGCGGCTCATACTCTCTGTATTCAAGCTCCTTGCCCTTAAAGGTAGCGAGAGTCTCGACTCCCTCGGGGAAGAACTTCTCAACGAGGGCCTGCGCCATATAGTATACGGTGCCGTCCTCAACCTTGATTTTAACATAGTCCTCTGCGGGGTTGACGCAGAGCGCGACGTTCGAGGGCAGAGTCCACGGAGTTGTCGTCCATGCGAGGAAATATGCGTCCTCGCCCTTAGCCTTGAACTTGACTACCGCCGAGCGTTCCTTGACATCCTTATAGCCCTGAGCGACCTCCTGAGATGAGAGCGGGGTGCCGCAGCGCGGGCAGTAGGGCACTATCTTGAAGCCCTTGTAGAGCAGGCCCTTGTCCCAAATCTGCTTGAGCGCCCACCACTCAGACTCGATAAAGGTGTTGTCATAGGTGACGTAGGGGTGCTTCATATCGGCCCAGAAGCCGACCTTGCCGGAGAAATCCTCCCACATACCCTTGTATTTCCATACGCTCTCCTTGCACTTTTTGATAAAGGGCTCGAGACCGTATTCCTCTATCCCCTGCTTGCCCTCGATGCCGAGCAGCTTCTCGACCTCTATCTCAACGGGCAGACCGTGGGTATCCCAGCCCGCCTTTCGGGGCACCATATAGCCCTTCATGGTCTTGTAGCGCGGGATCATATCCTTTATAACTCTCGTCAGCACGTGGCCGATATGCGGCTTGCCGTTTGCCGTCGGCGGGCCGTCATAGAAAGTGAAAGTCTCCGCATTTTTACGCGAGTCGATGCTCTTCTCGAAAATGTGGTTCTCGTTCCAGAAATCGAGCACCTTCTTCTCGCGGTTGACGAACTCAAAATTCGTCGATACCTTGTCGTACATAATAGCTATCCATCCTTTCAGGGAATCGCGGCTGATAACAAAAAAGGTCCCTGTCCATAACAGGACAAAGACCCGGCTTTGCAACCACCCACTACATTCAATTAAATGCCGCCCGGTAACGGTGGGACGCGCCGTCGGAATCTACTCGGCTTTCGCCTTTCGTCCCGCTGCTCGGGAGTGATGTTCGCTCCTGCGCCGAGTACCGACTTTCCACTGCCGCCGGCTCACTTTGTCTCTTTGCGCAAGGCTACTGTCTCCGTCATAGCCTTTCAGATATGCTCATTTAGTGTTGCACCCGATAGGTACAACATTAAGGTGATTATAATACTTTTGGATTTATTCGTCAATAGGTTTGAGCCGACTATTTTCAGTCGGTATCGGTATTCATAATCAACTCATAAGCCCTCATACATTCGTCGGCGGGCAATCCAGTCTCGTTCTGCATAAACGCCACAGCCTCCTCCGATTTCTCGAATTTCTCCAAAACATCCTTTGCCTCGGAAAATCTTTTTACCGCTTTTTCGAATTCATTACCCATAGCTTTTCTCCTCTCAAGGTGCCGCACCGACGGGTGAAGCAGGTTTAGTTTATATAAGCCCCGACAGGCTGACGGCTGTTTCATAGGCGTTTTTGGCGGTTTGATATACTGCGACGCCGTTTTGCTCTGCGCGGACGCGCGCGTCCTCGTCGAGGGGCGCGGACTCCGTTAAAATAATGCAGGCTATGTCCGCGAGCGCCGCCACGCCTATGGAGTTGACATTGCCCATGACGGTCATCCACGCGTCCCCCGCCTTTGCGCGGGACATGACCCAGCTCAGAAGGTCGCCGCAGTAGCCGCCCGTGACCTCGCGCGAGAGCGAGTCTTCGTTTTCGCAAAGAGCTTTGAGCCCCAGCTTTTCTTTTATATCCCCTACGGTCACTTCGTCTCCTCCTTTTTGCCCGTGCTTCTGAACGGCGCGGGAATATACTCCTGCATATCCGTGCCCGCGAGCTCATCGCGCATGGCGAAAACGCAGTCGTGCAGTGTCGCGCTGCCCCTGACTATATCCTCCGCGAGGGCGCGGCAGGTGGGCGCGCCGCAGGTGCCGCAATCGAGCCCCGGCAGGCGTGCGATTATCTCGGTCATCTTCGACATCATCGCCATGGCGTCGGAGACATTGTCGGCGAGCTTGAGAACCGACGAGCCCTCAAGCGGCCGCTGCCAGCTCATAGTCTCGGGCACTTCGTCGCCCGCCAGATGATTCGCCGCAACGGGCAGATATCTTCTGAGCTGCTGGATCCTCGCCTTTGCGACATACGGGTTTTCCGCAGTCAGCGAGCCGCCGACGCAGCCGCCCGAGCAGGCGTTGAGCTCGACAAAATCGAGCCTGTCAAGCTTTTCGTCCTCTATCTCTTCGAGCACTTTTATGACATTTTCAATGCCGTCCGCGGCGAGATATTTATCTTTGAGCAAGGCCGCCGACTCGCCGCCGCTCGACGCCCAGCTGACTCCCATGAGCCCCGACTTGCAGGCGTCCTCGGGCGCGCCGAGGTGGTTCATCTGCTTCAGGAGCACGGGATATATATCCTTCATCGCTATCACGGCGTCGACATTCGACTCCGGCAGGCAGATGGGCTGCTTGACGGCGGTTATCTTCGCGGGGCACGGCGTGATAAAAAATATTCCGATATCCGAAGAGTCGAGTCCCGTTTTTGCCTGCGCCTCGCTGCGCGCTATCAGAGCCGCAGTCTCCATGGGAGAATTGAGCGGCAAGACATGCGGGACAAGGTGCGGGAAGCAGACCCTTATCAGCCGGCACACGGCGGGGCACGCCGAGGATATTACCGGCCGGGGTATATCGTGCTCGGCGATGTATTTTCGCGTCGCATCGCTGACGAGCTCGGCGCCTCTCGCGACCTCGAACACCTCGTCAAAGCCGAGCATTTTGAGCGCGGTTATGACATATCCGATATCATCAAGATTGTTGAACTGCCCGTAGAGCGACGGCGCGGGCAGGGCGACTCTGTATTTGAACTCGATTATCCTGTTCATCGAGTCGCGGTGGGAATATTTTGCATGGTGCGGGCAGACGCGGATACACTCGCCGCAGTCGATGCAGCGTTCCGAGATAATATGTGCCTTGCCGCTGCGCACGCGTATAGCCTGCGTGGGACATCGCTTTATGCAGTTGGTGCAGCCCATGCACTTCTCTTCATCGAGCCGCACCGAATGGAAATACGTGTTCATGTAAAAAGTCCTCCCGGCTCCCGCAGACGCGGGCGCTCAGTCAGTGAGCGGTATATACTTTGAGGCTTATCGTTGTTCCGACATCCTTTTCGGTGTCTATCTTCATCTCGTCCGTATACTTCTTTATATTGGGCAGGCCCATGCCCGCGCCGAAGCCGAGGGCGCGCACCTTATCGGGCGCGGTCGAATATCCCTCCTGCATGGCGAGCTCGACATTTTCTATGCCGGGTCCGTGATCGGCGAGCACCATGGATATACACTCAGGCGATATCTCGACATCTATCTCGCCGCCGCCCGCATGGATGACCATATTTATTTCGCCCTCGTACATGGCTATCGAGACGTTTCTTATCACGGACGCGTCAAAGCCGAGACCCTTGAGCACGCGCTTCGTCTCTCCGGACGCCTCGCCCGCGCGGGTAAAATCCTCCCCGTCAACATCAAAATGGAGCTTCATGTTATCCATTGACAGCCCTGCCCCCTCTCAGGCCTGCCTGATAGAGCTTTCCGCAGGAGGTGAACATCTCGAGCTCGGTTTTGAGCACGACGATATCCAGCTCGCGCGCAAGGTCGAGTATCGCATCGCCCGGCACTTTGCCGCGCACGAACACGATGACCTTCATATCCATCATCTCGGCAGTCCGCACGACCTGGGGATTGACGAGCCCCGTTAGCAAAACTGCCTGTTCTTTAACAAATGCGAGCACGTCGCTCATCATGTCGCTGCCGCAGGCGGTCTGCACCTCTCTGTCCAGATGATCGCCGCCGCAGAGCAGCTCCGCCGAAAGAATTTCTTTAAGCTGTAAAACGGTCATTGTATTCCACCCTCTTGAGCAAAACTCTCAACTTTTCTGAGATTCTGCTTTTATTTATGTTGATTATAACATGATAGTTGAATCATTTCAACCTTATTAAATTTTACTTTTCACTTTGAGCGAAGCGAAAAACAGCCCCGCTAAAAGCGGAGCTGTCAAATACCGGAAATACCGGGGTTATTTTATTTCTTTGCCTTTGCGGCTTTCTTGGCTTTTCGCTCGTCCTTGCTGTCGAGCCAGCCGAACTTATACATTGCAAACGCGCCGAGGAGCGATGCGATGATGGTGACGAAGATGAGCGTTCCGACGCCCATGGTCGAGGCGAAGATAAGAGTGATAACGCCGATCATTATCGGGAAGATGGATATCTTCCAGTGCTTCGAGAAGTAGGTCGCGGCGAGCGCACCGAAGAGCGCGGGCAACACCTGCTTGAAGGCGGGGGCGATGTTGGGGTTGGTGGTCAGCGCGGGGAGCACCGGACGGAACGCGAGCACGCCGACTGCGAGGATTATAGTAGTCGTGATAGCCGAGGACGCGATAGCGATAGTCGAGATGACTTCGCCCTCTTCGGAGTTTGCGCGCACGCCCGCATTCTCCATGGCGTTGAGTCCGCAGGGCAGCTTGAGGTTCGTGATGTTGCCGGTGACGAAGCTCAGATATGTTCCGCCTGCGCCGAGCATGGGAGCATAGGTGAACACTTCGGCGATGCCGGAGATCCAGTAGACCGGAATAACGACCTTCATTGCATTGAAGAGCTTGCCCGCCTCGGGCCACGCATTGTAGTGCGCGCTTATCGCGATGGGCACGAGCATGAGGGCTGCAATGGCGGTTATCGAAGAAATTCTGCCCCAAATATGTATTTTTTCGCTGTAGGGCTTAGCGTTCTTTTTACTCATTTGCATTTCCCTCCTTATCAGCCTCTCCACTCAAGATAAGCGAGTCCCTCGGGGCAGAACTTCGCTATAGCAATAGCGACGCCCATCGCGGCAAACATGCTTATCGGCAGAGCGAATGCTTCAAGCCACTTTATCTTGAACTTCTTGCACAGGAACGTGAGAATGCTCATGAATATCATCGCCGAGACGAGCACGCACACAGACATGAATCCTGCGCCGTCGCCGAACTCCGCGCCGTAGAGGGCGTTGTCGCCCGCCTTGCCTGCGCCGGCAATTGCGCGCGCTACAAATGCGGCGATGATGCCGATAAACGCAGCTGCGGAAAGAGTATCAGCAAGCTTCGAGTTCTTGTCGGCGACCTTGCCCATGGTCTTCTGCACCTTCTTCATAACGAAGATGATGAGAATGAGCGGCAGGATGCAGCCGATGGTCATGACGAACGCGATGGTCGCAAAGACCTTGGGATCAGTCACGGGGCTCGAAAGAGTCAGACCGAAGGTATCGAGCGCTGCCTCAGCGGCGACGCTCTCGTAGGCAAGGTTGCCTATGACCGAGAGTCTGATCCACGGCAGGACGATGCCCAGCGAGTTTGCGAGCACGATGACCGTTGCGAGAATCGAGATGGCGGGCGCGATAGTGAACAGTGCGCTCGACACAACGGTGTTCTTCAGTGTATCAGTTGTTATTCCGAGTTTTTTGCCTTGTTTCCATGCCTTGATAAGGAAGAAAAGCGACTGCGCTATGACAAAGACGACGATGAAAAGACCGAGTCCTATCATAAAGCCGTTTTCCTTAAAATTTTCAGGGACCACAAAAACACCTCCTATAAAATTTCAGCGTATTAACTCACTGAGAATGATATCATATTATGGCGGTGCCCGTCAAGAAAAGTCGGGGATATATTGCAAAAAATGTGTAATAACCACGCTTCTTTTATTTTCTGTCTGCGTCAACATCAAAGCTTCCATATATAAAAATTTTATTTGTAATATTTTAAAGCTGGTACATACATTTCCGCCATTCTGTTCAACTTTTCATTTATCCGCATAATCTCCCTCAAGCGGCAAACAATACAGGTACGCAACAAAAGCAAGGGAGTTAATATAATGAAAGCAACAGGAATAGTCAGAAGAATCGACGATCTCGGCAGGGTCGTTATCCCCAAGGAGATTCGCCGCACGATGCGCATCCGCGAGGGCGACCCGCTCGAAATATACACAGACGCGGACGGCGAAGTTATTTTCAAAAAATATTCGCAGGTCGGCGAGCTGTCATCGCTGACGGCGCAGTATGCCGAGGTTCTGCACAAAAACACTGGGCTTCCGGTCGTGATAACCGACCGCGACAGGGTCATTTCCTGCGCGGGCGTGCCGAAGAAGGAGACGGTCGAGCGCAGGATAACGCAGGCGCTCGAAAACATCATGGAGAACCGCAGTCCGTTTATCTGCGAGGAGGGCGGCGAGCGGTTTCATCCGATAGAGGGCGTTGAGCGCGACGCGGCGGCGGCGTTTCCGATAATCGGCGCTGGTGATGTGTCCGGCGCGGTGGTTCTGCTCACGGCGGACGAGGCGTCCGTGCCGACGCAGACGGAGATAAAGCTCGTTCAGGTCGCGGCTTCGTTCCTCGGCAAACAGATGGAGGAATAACCTTTATTTTTCCTCTTGACAAGTGCCGCTATGCGCTATAAAATAATCGGGTATCCGATTGACGGGTTTGGGAGAGAGCCGGATTTCCGGCCACCGAAGGGGCGAAACTCTCAGGTAAAAGAACCGAGCCGGGACGGTCCTCTGGAAAGGCATTTGCACCGACGAAGCAATCCGCGAAGCGGAGAATCTTTCAGGTAAAAAGACAGAGTACACCATTTTTTCTGATGGTGTACTCTTTTTGTTTTCGGAGTGGTTTATGGACATTCTCATTTTTGCGTTTGAAATCATCGGCACTGTTGCGTTTTCCGTTTCGGGCGCGATGACGGGGCTGAAGAAAAACATGGATATTTTCGGCGTCATGATTTTGGGCGTCGTGACGGCTATCGGCGGCGGAGTCACGCGTGATCTTATTCTCGGCATAACGCCGCCCGGTACATTCGGCCACCCGGTATATGCGATAGTCGCGACGGTCACGGCGATAATAACTTTTCTGCCGGCAGTCCGCAGACTGCTCACGAGTAATCAGCACGTCCACGACTTCGTCCTGCTGATTCTCGACTCGCTCGGGCTCGGAGTGTTCACGGTCGTCGGTATACAGACCGCTTACAGCGTCTCGACCGGACGCGGCGCGTTTCTTGTAGTATTCGTCGGAGTCATAACCGGAGTCGGCGGCGGAGTGCTGCGTGATGTTCTCGCCGGGGAGAAGCCGTACATATTCGTAAAGCACATCTACGCCTGCGCGTCGATAGCCGGCGCGGTCGCCTGCGTTATCATCTGGCGCTTCAACAGCACCGCGGCGGTCATCGCGGGTGCGGCAATAGTGTTCGTTGTCCGCCTGCTCGCCGCCCACTTCAGATGGAGCCTGCCTAAGGCGGACAGATTCGGTCCCGCTTTGCCGCAGGAGCAGAGTGAAAACGACGAGAACACGCAGGAGATATGATTTTTCGGTGCGTTCGATACAGTTAATTTAACAAAAAGCCTGCCCGCGGGGTTATCCGTCGGGCAGGCTTTGCTTTTTGCGGTGAGCTTTAAAGCAGAAGTGCGGAGGTAAATTGGGAGGGTATAAAGAAACAGTCACGGCAAAATCTGCCGCAGCTGTTCTTTGTCTTGCAGTGCCGCCGTTTACGCAGCTTTCGTGACGCAAAATTTATTCTTTCTCAAAGTTCACGGTCTTTTCTTTCATCGAAATTTTTCCGACCCGATAGCCGTAATCCGCAAGCTCCTTTTTGAAGTTCAGAAACGAGTGGTCTATCGGCACGCCAGCTATATTTTGTATTTCATCAAAAGTGAGCTTCAGCGACTGCGCGCCGCTGTTTTTGACATATTCCCAGAGTGCGTTGTATTTGCTCATTTTTTCGCCTCGTTATTCGTCAATATAGCTATTCCTCTTTTCGAGCACCCACGGGATATCAATCTCTGTGCTCTTGATATGCCGGTTTTCTTTGATTATATCAGCAAAGCGCGGAAAAATCCACCGGGATATGCAAAAAGGACGCAGTTTGCACTGCGTCCTTTCAGTCTGTCGAAAAATCTGTCATTGCACGGACTCAAGGCTCCCTTGTGTAAG
>OLYC01000038.1_pt1 | contig 134676 bp, 126 predicted proteins | sample 1674271 | NCBI WGS metagenome assembly OLYC01 (sample SAMEA103958154, study PRJEB25191) | human gut metagenome
AAAAGTCACTACCGCGAAAGATATGACTCTGATGCCGGAAGAGGAAGTGCGGCGCTGGTGCGAACAGCTGCGGGTTGAGACAGAGCAGCGCGCGGATAACTACGCAGCCGCAGTTGCGTAGTACCAGAAGAAAAATACAGAGGCCGCATTGCGCCAGGCGCAGCAAAAAAAAGCGACCTAAAAACACGGCATCTCCGAAGAGATGATTGCCAGCATCGGCGCGCAGCTCCGTGACTGTCGGATTTTCGTCAGTGATGACGTCGTGCGGTCAATCGCCGAAGGCGCGCGCGTCCGCCACGGTGGCGGCCTGCTCGCTGCGGGCAATGGTCGGTTGCGTGAAGTGAAGGTATGGCGGGCTGGCGAGAAAGATAAACCGGCTACCGAATATGTGGCGGTGTGTGAGCTAGTCACTCGCAGGAGAAATGCCGTCAAATGATAGTGGTATTTCTACATATTGATACCCATAAACGCCAATATTTAGAATAAAAAACTATACCTTTATTGTTTTTAGGGCCGAGAAAATTCGATACACATCACCAACGAATCGCCCGCCCTCTTGAGAGACGATATTGCTAGTAGATTCATGCGTTAGATGACATCCACAGGGTTCATCTGAACTTTCAAACTCCAGCAGTTCGCATGCCACATAGCGTGCTAATATTTTCGAGAGACTTTTCTTCCGCTCACTTTCAATAATGAAAACGCTATCAATAGTTGTAGTCATAATTCTTTCATTTTCATTAAGATTAAATGCATGAAAAAAATAAGAGCAAAAGCCAATAATCTTACCCTCAGATACCAAGGTGACAACGCTTATGTCATCAAAATTCAAGGCCTGATCATACCTATTGGAGGCATCAAATTCGTCGCGTACCGAAGCAAAATCGCCTTGCTGAGGTAGCATTCCAAGGATTGGCGAACCCTGTAAGTCAATACAAATTTTCTTCATTCAGAAAGTCCTGTTTGGTGTTTTCATGACAAGCAATCATCCGACCATATTGCCAGCTATAAGAGTAAAATAATAATGCAAGAAGATGCACAATTTTGCACAATTTTTGAAACGTCGCTTTCGCCCCACAGCACCAGCGCTGGCGGGGCCTGGAAGGTTTGCACAAAGTGCGCAAAAAGAGGTCGGTTTAGCGTGCAGGCGAGGCGGGGGAGCAAGCGCGCGTAAAGGGGGTAAGGGAGGGGGGGGGTATCGTTCGCCAGTCGCGTCCTGTCGCGCACTGACTTCTGGTGCAGATCAGGATGATGCGAACGAGTGAATGAGCCAGAATGGCGCTGGCGGCGTCTGGTGAGGTGTAGGGATTCGAAAGTGAGTGAACGGCCTGTGTGGCCTGGGCGGTGATACGGGTTGGCGGGTACCGCACCGCCAAAAAGGACGATGCGGCCTGGTGTTACTTCGTGCTTTCGAGCAGTGCGTAAGGATTGAAGCGGATCACCTCTTCGCCCAGCCAGTCGTTAACATGCTTCATGGCTTCCATGTATGGCGTCAGCTCGTTGACGGCGAAGACGCGGGCCGCCTTCTCGATATCGCCAAATGATCCGTTGCCTTCCGGAATGGCGCCCATTAATTGAGGGGGCACCCGATGCGCGGCTAACATGTCATCGCGGGTGGAGGACTTCACCCCTACGAATTCATCCTTTGCCGATATCTGGCTGAACGGCAGGATCTGCACGGAGTCTTTGCCGCCGTTAGGGGCGTGAAGAAGAATGTTTTTGAATGCCCCGCCGCGTCGGGTATCTGTTAGCGTCTTCTTCAGCTTGTCGAGGCTCTCCTGATCGGCCATTGCGCTGTTCACGTAGACGATACACCCGGCATGCGAGCCATTGTCGTAATAGAGTTTGCGGAACTTGTCGGCAGAATGTGCCAGGTTAGCCGACAGCAAACCGGCGAAATACTCCGGCATACCGTAGATCTCCTGGTGAATATCCGGGCTAAGAACGTGGCAGACAGAGCCAGTTGTAAACTGGTGATCCTGTAGCCCGGATTGAATAAACCAGTAGGTGTCCATGTCGGAGCCGCGACGGGTATATTTAGCCAGCGAGTTACGAAAGCCGAGAGAACCGCCAAGCCGGTTTTTCCTCATCTCCAGATAGCCGTTACCGAATACGAACCAGTCCAGAGCGAAGGATGAGAATACCTGACGGGAAAGCAGTTCGTGCGGGATAAAGCAACCGGCCAGCACGTTGCGTTTGAAGTACAGAGCCGACTGGTGCCAGCTGGCATAGCCGAACTGGCGGGCCAGCCCGTACCAGTCAACCGGCGTTTCGTAGTATCGCCCGTTATCGGCGCAGTACATATTATCGAGCAGGTCATACGCGCCACTCACCGGCCAGGGTCCGTCGAATGTGAACGAGTTCAGCTCGGGTGCAGCTTTTAGCGAGACGGCGAGATCGGCCTGCTCCCTGGCATACTGCCTGCCGCGCATGGATTTTCGTTTGCTCAAGGTTAATACTCCGTAACTGTCATACTGCTGCCGCCTTCCTGTCCCAGCGGCTCGTTAATGGTGGCAAGCATCGTCGCCCAGGCGAGATCGCCATGACTGACGCCGCGTGAGCGGTCAGTGTCGTAAGTGATAACGCCGCCGGGGGTGACAATCTTGCGAACAGAGTTGAACGCGCCAACGAGATCAAGCTCTCCACGGTCATATTCCCAGCGGCCGCCGCGAACGAGCTGCTGCATCTTCAGCACAAGCATGCGTTTGCTGGCTGGTGAGAACTGGTAGCAGACTGCTGCCGGGAAGTGCTTTTTAACCAGCTGATAAACGGCTTCACCGATGCCGGTACCATCAATCCCGATGTGTTGCACGTTATAGCGACTCAGCATGCCGATAATGAGATTGGCTTGCTCTTCGAACTCCATCCCGCGTATGCGTAGCGTCTCGACGGTGCGGAATTTGCCACCGGCGACCATTGGCACGGCATTGACTGAAATGGCGCCGCTGTCGCCTTTACCGCTGGCACCGTTGGGATCGTAGCCAATCCAGACCGGGCGATCGGCCATCGGGCGGGAGGCATACGGGCGCCAGTCGGGCCAGTCGTCGTAGCCGTCTGCACCGCATGCCAGCAACCGGTTATAGTCAAAGGCGCTTTCACCGCTTTTGATGAACTGGCACCCGTACAGGTTGTCGTATTCCTCCGGGCTGTTTTCGTCGCGGATTTCGTCAATGTCGGTCAGATCCCAGCCATGATCGATAGCGTCCTGCAATGTGACAATCTGGCGCCAGATTTTGTCCGGGCACATCAGCCCGCTGTTTAGCGTCTTCCAGGACGTATCAAACTCAACCCGCTTTCCGTGGCTGCGCCCTTTGTTGAATGCCTCACCCGTCCAGAAAGGGTAAGCCTCATGGCTTTCTGCTGACGGGGTGGAGAAATAGGTACGCGTCAGCCCTTTTAACGTCGCCATCGCACCGGCCACTTTCTTCAGGTTGGCAAATTGGCCGACCCAAAAAAACTCATCAAAATAGAGATTGCCGGTGTACGACTGCGCCGTCGCAGCGGACGTGCCGAGGAAATGCAGCTCGGCGCCGTTAAACAGCTGGATCATGTCGCCGCCTTTCAGTTCAACATCAACCTCAGCGGCAGCAGAGCGAATAAAGCTACGGAACTGATACGCCTGGCGGCGGCTCGCCGACAGAAAGATCTGGTTACGTTGATGCTTGTACTTCACATCGTCGGAAAGGGCGCGCACCAGGGCCTCGCGCGCAAAGTACCATGTCGCGCCAACCTGACGGCTTTTCAGGATCATGCGGTTGCGCCAGTGGTGGTTGTCGTACCAGCCTCTTTGATGCCAGTGCAGCGAGCCGAGAATATTCTCGCGCAGTGCTGCAATCTGCGACTCTGAGAAATAGTTTTGTTTCTTGCGGATCTTCTTCTTCGGCTGGGTGGCTGTTGTGCCGTTGTCCAGCTTTTTCAGCTGGCGCGTAAGCAGATCAATTTCTTTGAAGTCGCCGCCGGTCTTTTTGTCTTTGGTGGTGAGCTGTATCAACCGTGCATCAATGGACGTCGTCACGCGCTGGATCGGTGGCGTGGCGTCCCATTCATCACGCTTTTTCCATGAGTAAACCGTGTTCTGATTAATACCCATCAGGCGTGCAATCTCCGCTGGCGGGTACCCCTGCCAGTAAAGCTGCCGCGCCCGCTGCATGATGAATGCTTCTTCAATCGCCATTTGTCCTCCTCGCTTCCTGCCGGGGAGATTAACCCGCGCGCGCGTGCCCTTTCGCTCGCTTTTGGTTGTGGTGATTCCCTCACAACAACAACGCGTTGAGAGCGCACGTCACCCCCTGCCATCATCTCCGGGAACTCAGAAACCGAGCGAGTAAACGAACATGGCAGGCACAGCAAAACCACGTAAGAAATTCCGCGTTGCCGTCTCCGGAAATACCGTTGATGGCCGCGAAATTCAACCGCAGCACCTTCGCGATGCGGCAGCGAATTACAACCCGGAAGTGTACGGCGCACGCGTCAACATTGAGCACTATCTCTCTATGTTCCCGAACAGCGATTTTGGCGCGATGGGGGATGTGGTGGCACTCAGCACTGAAGACATTACCGACGGCCCGTTAGCAGGACGAACCGCCCTTTATGCCGAGATCGAGCCATCAGATCGCATGGTGCAGATGACCGATAAAGGCCAGAAAGTCTACTCAAGCATTGAGCTGCATCCTCAGTTTGCCCTCAACGGAAAAGCCTATGTGGTGGGGCTGGCGATGACCGATACCCCGGCGAGCCTGGGTACCGATCGCCTGAAGTTTGCCGCGCAGCAACGCGCCTCGGTGATGGCCTTTAACAACCAGCAGGGCGAAGCGCCAATGTTTACCGAAGCCCTGGAGGCAGAGGTGATCGAACTGGCCGCCCAGCGCAGTGATGAAGGGGTTAAGTGGTTTAACCGGGTGATGAGCATCATCGGCAAGGGCCAGAAAACCGACGATCAGCGCTTCAGCCAGATGCACCAGGTCGTTGAAGCCGTGGCGCAATCGCAGTCAGAGCAGATTGACCGCTTTAACACCGCCGAGCAGGAGCGCCAGCAGGACAAAGCCGCCATTGAGAAACTCACCAGTGAGCTGGCCGAACTGCGGCAAAAGTTGAGCACCACCGATGCCAGCTTTAACCAGCGACCACCGGCGGGCGGCGGCGCTAACGCGCAACTGGCTGATTACTGATATTCACAACGAGAGCAGAGAACATGGAAAACAATACCCGCCAGCTGTTTGACCAGTACATTTTGCGCCAGGCGCAGTTAAACGGCGTATCACCTGCGGCAGTTGCTGCGAAATTTGCGGTTGATCCCACCCGTCAGCAAAAGCTGGAGCAGGCAGCGCAGGAGAGCGATTCTTTCCTGAGCAAAATTAACGTGTTTGGCGTTAATCAGCAGATTGGTCAGAAAGTGTTGATTGGTAGCAAAGGCCCGATGGCTGGTGTCAACAACAGCACCACTACCCGCCGTAATCCGGGCGCAAATCATACGATGGAGCCATTTGATTACATGTGCCGTAAGGTCAATTACGACTACGGGATCAGCTACGAACAGCTCGATGCCTGGGCGCATATGCCGAACTTCCAGCCGCTGATCAGCGCCGCGATGGCTCGTCAGATGTCGCTGGATCGCATCATGATTGGCTTTAACGGCACCAAATACAGCGACCCGTCAGATCGTGCCGCTAACCCACTGTTGCAGGATTGCGGCATTGGCTGGCTGGAGAAAATCCGCACTGAAGCCTCTCACCGCGTTATTTCCGGCGTCACCATCACCTCACGCGATGAAGATAACAAAGTCATTGCGAAAGGTACCTACGGCAACCTCGGCGCTGCGGTCTATGACGCGAAAAACAGCCTTATGGATGAATGGCACAAGCGCAATCCGGATAACGTGGTGATCCTGGCAGGCGACCTGCTGACTACCGGTAATTTCCCGGCTATTAACGCCATGAGCCAGACCAACCCGAACACCGAAATGCTGGCCGGTCAGCTGATTGTTGCGCAGGAACGCGTTGGCAACATGCCTACCTTCATTGCGCCTTACTTCCCGGTCAATGGCGTATTGATCACGCCGTTTAAAAACCTGTCGGTGTACTACCAGCGCGGCGGACTGCGCCGGACGATCAAGGAAGAGCCGGAGTACAACCGCATCGCGACATACCAGTCCTCAAACGATGACTTTGTGATCGAGGACTACGGCAACGTCGCATTTATCGACGGCATCACCTTTGCCGAGGCGCAGGAAGGCGGCGCGTAACCGCACACTGGCGGGCTTCGGCCCGCCGTTCATCGGGGAAGAAACAATGCTGACACCGGCACAACGACATTTTCAACGCGTCATGGCTGAACGTCATGGCAAGGCTGAGGATTTGTCCGATACGGCGCGCACTGCGCATGAGCAGATCCTGCACCGCATGCGCATGGATATGGCCGCGCTTAAAAAAATTCAGGGCGAGCAGGCGAAAGCCGCGCTTAAGCGCCAGATACTACCCAATTACGAGGGGTGGATTGAGGGAACGCTCGAAGGTAATAGCGGCCGCCAGGATGAAGTGATCACGCGCCTGATGATTTGGGCGATAGATGTTCGTGATTATCCACTGGCGGCGCGAATCGGGCGTTACGTTATCGCGCATAACCTGGCGATGCCAGACCGATTTAACCGCACGGCGGCGACAGCTCTGGTCGATGAAATTTGTGATCCGATCCTGGTTCAGGTTAAGGCCGACGACAGCACAGACGTATCGCCATATCTGGCGGTGCTCGATGAAGTAGCCGAGTTTACCGCAGCCAGCGATATGCCAGATATGGTGCGCGCCAAACTCCACAAAGCACGCGCTTTTGCACTGCGCAACGGCACGCCTGCCGAGCAGGAAACCGCACTAGGGCTGCTGCGTACTGCACTGATCATGGATCCTGGCGCAGGAGTGAAAAAGCTGATCGACAAACTCGCCAGCCAACTGAAGAAAACCGCTGCTGCGACTATTACCGGGGGTGAGTCTGCTGGCGACGATGGCGAAGAGGGGCAGAGTGATGGCCATGCAGCACCACCGGTTACGGCGGTGGTGGCCGGAAAGCCCGCGCCTAAAACCGTCCGTAAAAGCACAGCCAAAAAACCAGCGGCGCGCAAAACCACAACTAAAAAAGCGCCTGCCGCCAACAAATAATCGACTTGCGCCCCGTGCGCTGGCGGCGCGGTCGGAGATCTGCAACGCACTGCGTTTTCTTTTCTCCGTCCGCTCACCGCCACCTTTTCTGGAGACTACACCATGAGCCTTGTAGCCCCCCGCACAATAACCCCCTCAGCAGAGGATGTGCCGGATGTGAACGACGGCGGCGAGAAAGTCACCGCCGGTGTGTTCTGGCCCGAAATCGTGTTGAGCGATGCCCGTAAAGAGATGCGCATCACTGGCACGGTGACAACTTCGCGGCTGAAGCATGTTGTTATCGAGGCGGTGGGCCATACCGCTGACCAGCTCGATACCTGGCGGATCGAACAGCAGAACGCCGGATTTGCATCACTGGATACCGTGCCAGCAATGGAAATTAACGGGCAGAGCGCGAAGGTTTACCGCTGGCGCCGCGCGGTTTACAGCATAGCCCGCGCCCTGCTGATCGAAACGTTCCGTGATGTGGACACGACCGGCGACGCCGGGGAGAAGAAAGCCGCTGCGCTGGCAAGCCAGGCAAACGATCACTGGCGTGATGCGCGCTGGGCTATCTCCGATATTCGCGGTGAAGTTCGCAATTCTGCGGAGGCATTCTGATGAAAGTAAAGGCTTTACAGGGCGATACGGTGGATTTGCTTTGCCAGCGTTATTACGGCACCACCCAGGGTGTCACCGAGATTGTGCTTGCTGTGAACAAGTCACTGGCCGATCAGATCTTCATGGAGGCCGGGCAGGTGGTGGAACTGCCGGAGGTAAGCGCCTCGGCGACAAAGGAGACGGTGCAGCTATGGAGTTAATAAACCGCGCCTGGAATTGGGCCGCATACCTCTGGTCGGTGTTCCTCGGCAGCGTCGGAATGATGACGCAAAAGGACTGGCTGACGGCTATTGCGGCAGTAACAGGAGTAGTGGTGGCGGTGTTAGGTGAAATGCATCGCCGCCGTATGGCCCGTATCCATGAAACCAATAACGTGCTGCTGAACGATTTGATAGACGCCATTCGCGACGACACGGAAAACCGGCAGGACGTGAAAGAGCTGATCCGCACTATCAGGGAGGCGCCACGATGAAAAAGGGCGTTATTGCCTGCTCTGTCGCCGCGATTATCTCGCTGGCCGCCTTGCTCTGGCCGCAGTCACTGCGTACCAGCCCGGAAGCGCAACTGAAGATGGCGAAATATGAGGATTGTCGCAAGACCCCGTATTACTGCCCGGCAGGCGTATTAACCGTGGGGATCGGCTCTACCGGGAAAGTGCAGAACCGGGAGTATGCCGAGCAGGAGATTGCCGAGCGCTGGGTGAATGACCTGATGCGCGCGGAACGGTGCGTTAACCGCGAGTTTAACGGCGCAGCTGCACCGCAGCGCGTTTTCGAGGCGCTGACCGATAGCGCATTTAATGTCGGTTGTAGCGGGCTTGCCTGGTACACCAACAGGCAAGGGAAGAAGGTTAGAACGACGATCTGGCGTAATGCGCAATCGGCTGACTGGCGCGGCGTCTGCGAGCGGGTAACGGATTTTGTTAACTCAGGCGGCAGGCGCTTGCAGGGACTGGTCAACCGCCGGGAAGAGTTCCGGGAGTGGTGCTTGTCAGATCCTGTGTTTAAGGGGGCGAAATGAAGGGGTTGATTGCCGTTATCACGGTGATCTGTGTCCTTCTGGCGGTGGCCTGCATCCGGTTAACCACGGAAACCAACAAGCGCGAAGCCGCAGAAAGAGCGCTGGCAGACGCTAACCAAAAACTGAACCAGACCAGCGATGTGCTGGCCGAAGTGCGGGCGCTGCGCCAGGACGTCAGCGAGATTGAAGCCAGTGTGAAATCGCTGGGGCAAAAGCGTAACGAAGCCGGGGAGAAACGTCGTGAAAATATCAAAACTGAACTGGCCGGCGATCCCTGCGCTGCTGCTCTTGTGCCTGACGTTGTCGCTGACAGCCTGTACCAGCGCGCCGCCGAAGTCGCCGCCGGTGATCATTCAGGAGCCTTTGCCAGAAAGCCTGACGGCAAAAACTGAAACGCCAGCGCCACCGCCCAGGCCGATGCGCTATGGGAATCTTGTGATCTGGTCTGATGCGCTACTTGATGCGCTGGATACCTGCAACGCGGATAAGGCGGGCATTCGGGAGCTGGAACTGCGGCGAATAGCCCGGGGGATGAAATGAAAAAAGCCGAATTGTTACGCGAGGCGCTGATCGCCGCAAACACCTGGTGTAAGGCCAACCCTGAACTGATCACCGTCTGGGTTGAGAAGGGGAGTATTGAGGCGCAGGCGACCGGCGAACCCTCGTTTATGTATCACTACACCATCCAGGTGCTGGCCGTGGACTTTCCGGGGCAGGTAGATGATCTCATGCTGCCGATTATGGCGTGGGTATGGCATTACCAGCCTGATTTGCTGCTCAATCCGGACAATAACCGCAAAGTTGAGTTTGACGCGGACATTATCAGCGATGACATGGCCGATGTGCTGTTTAAGGTGCCGGTCTGGGAACGCGTCATGGTGGAGAACGTCAACGGAAAACCCGTTGCTACGCACCTGGCGGAAGACCGTCCGCGTATTAATGGCGGTGAGTGGGAAGTGGTCTTTGATCCGGGCTATGAGGGGGAGATGACGTGAGCAACGATGCTGCGCTGTTTCAACAGCTTGATCAGGTCTTCGCGGAAATCCTTTCCGCTATGACGCCAGCACGTCGCCTGCGCACGGCAAGAGGCATTGCCACCACGCTGCGCCGTACTCAGAGCCAGCGGATCGGTAAGCAGGTTGCTCCGGACGGCACACCGTACCAGAAGCGGCACCGCCGGGTACTGCGTTCGCAGGCCGGGATCGGGTTTATCTGGCAGGGGGAAGAGCGCCGCTTGCGTAACTGGCGGGCGACGCGTGGTAGTCGTGGCCGCATGTTGACCGGATTTGATGAAGGGCGAGGCGCGGTGCGGTCGTTTTACCGTGCTGATATCGAGCGTTATCTCGATATCAGCTTCAACGAGACTCGCCGCGATACGACGAAAGCCGATCCCATGTTCCGCCGCCTGCGCACCGCGCGTTTTCTGAAAGCTCGCGCCACCTCTGAAGGGGCAAGCGTGGGATTCACTGGCGTGGCGGCCCGTATTGCCCGCGTTCACCAGTATGGATTGCGTGACCGGGTGAATGATAGCGGCGCGATGGCGAGCTATCCCCGCCGTGAACTGCTGGGCCTGAGTAAGACGGATCGAATGATGATTGCCCGGCAGGTGATTGATTCGCTGGGAGTGCGCTGATGGATATTGCCGAACTGATCCGCCTGCTGGAGAACATCGGCCGCACCGGTACGGTGACGGAGATCGACGAGGAAAAATGGCGCGTTCGGGTACAGAGCGGCGGACTGGAAACGACCTGGCTGCGCTGGAACGCGCAGCGGGCCGGGGCATTTAAGGTCTGGGTGCCGCCGTCCATTGGCGAGCAGGTCTGGCTCTTGTGTCTCGGCGGTAACACGGATACCGCCATCATTGGCGGCAGCCTGTACAGCAACGACAATCCGGCGCCGGGCGCGACGCGTAATGAAATGGTGGTCACGGCTCCTGATGGTGCGCGTTTTCGTTATGACGCCGAGGCGGGCGCCTTACAGGTGACGGGTATTAAATCGGCGGCGATCGAGGCGTCGGTGATCGTCACTCTGGATACGCCGGAGGTGAACTGCACCAACCTTTTGCGCGCGAAAAATCTTGATATCACCGAAGGCGGGGAAATGCGCGGTGATTTTAATCATACCGGCGGGGCGTTTATCTCTAACGGCGTGCAGGTGGATAACCACAATCACGGCAAAGTTGAACGCGGTGGTGACTGGACGGAGGGCACCCGATGAGTGAGCGCTATCGCGGTATGAATGCGAACGGCACCGGGACGCTGACGGATGAAGATCATGTGTGGCAGTCCGTGGGCGATATTCTGCTGACGCCGGTTAATACGCGCATTATGCGCCGCAATTACGGCTCGCTTTGCCCGGATTTGATCGACAGCCCGCAGAACGACGTCACTCGCCTGCAACTGATGAGCGCCGCCGTTATCGCGCTGGCTGCATGGGAGCCGCGGATCGCGCTGGACGCTATCAATATTCACTATTCGGCCTCAGGCGCAGTAACGGCGGAATTATCCGGCATGCTGACCGAGAGCATGGAAAAGAGCACCAGATCGGTAACGTTAAGGAGTGCCAAAAATGCCGACAATTGACCTCTCGCAGCTGCCGCAGCCGACCATTATCGAGGAACTGGATTTTGAAGAAATTCTGATCGAGGTGAAAGCAGTGATGGTAGCTGCTTATCCGGCAGATCAGCAGGCCGCTGTTATTGCCGCCCTGGCGTTGGAGTCCGAACCATTGAACGTGCTCGCCCAGGCGTTGGCATATCGCGAGATGTTACTGCGCCAGCGCATTAATGAAGGGGCGGCCGCCTGCATGCTGAGTCATTCGACCGGCGACGATCTGGATAATATCGCGGCGAATCTCGATACCGAACGCCTGATCAAGACCGAAGCAACCGAGACAACCGATGCCGAAATGGAAAGTGACGAGGCGTTACGCCTGCGAGCACAGGCTGCTTTTGAGGGCATGAGTGTTGCCGGGCCATCGGCGGCCTATGAATATTTTGCCCGCAGTGCCAGCGGCAAAGTTGCTGATGCCAGGGCTTCCAGCCCGGCACCGGCGGAGGTGGTTGTTGCGGTGCTCTCCACGGAGGGTGACGGTACCGCGTCGCCAGAACTGCTCGCCGCAGTTACCGAAGCGGTAAATGATGAAGAGGTTCGCCCGCTGGGTGATCGCGTGACGGTGCGCAGCGCTGAGATTGTCGATTATGAGATTAACGCCACGCTGTACCTGTATCCGGGGCCAGAGTCAGAGCCGATCATCAATGCGGCCGATGCATCGTTGCAAAAGTTCCTGAAACAGAACGATAAAAAAATCAGCAGAGACGTGGCGCGCTCCGCCATTTCAGCGGCGCTACATGTCCAGGGCGTACAGCGTGTTGTGCTGAATGCCCCGCCGGACGATATCAGGATCAGCGATATCCAGGCGGCCAGGAATATCGGCTACAACCTGGAAAACGGCGGAACGGATGAATAACACGCTTCTTCCTCCTTCTGCCAGCGCGTGGATGCGTGGCGCCGAAGCTGCCACGGCGAAGCTGTCCGGAATCACGGTAGCCATTCGCACGCTGTGGACGCCGACGGCATGCCCGGTTGATTTATTGCCGTATCTGGCGTGGGCGCTGTCGGTTGATCGGTGGGATAAGAACTGGCCGGCAGAGAAAAAAATAGCGTCAATCCAGCAATCCTACTGGCTTCATCGCAGGAAGGGTACACGCGCAGCTGTGCGGCGAGTAATTGAAGATATGGGGTTTTCTGCGACGTTTGCGGAGTGGTTCGACGTCGGAGACGAACCAGGAACTTTCCGGCTTGAGATTGATGTTAATGAAGTAGGGGTGACACCAAAAACCCTGGACGAATTAAACCGGCTGGTAGGTGATGCCAAGCCAGTGAGTAGACATCTGGCGCAACTGATTATCGCAACCAGTACCAGGGGGGCGGCATTAGCAGGGGTGGTTATAACCGAGGGGGATACAGTGACTGTCTATCCTCCCGGTTTTGAACCAGATGGAAGTATTTGTTACGACGGTCAGCAGCATTATTCCGGCAATGTTTATTTTTCAGGAAAGTGATATGACGAAAATTACCGAAACAATTAAGTGGGCTGATGAAATTTATCAGATTGCCCGTCTCGATAAAGTTGAAGGCGGTGCAACGGGTACCGCTAATATTCAGGCAAAGCAGTTAGCCGCCCGTACACAATTCCTGAAAACGATGCTGGAAGGGTTTACCGATTATCGGGAATCCACTTTCTTCAAAACAGCAGAAGACCCGGACGGGACGATTGCCGGGCGTGCCGCCACGCCCGCCGGTAAAATTTTCCGCGTGGCTCAGGGGCCTGAGGCTGATGAGTCGTTTATTTTCTACCTGAATGCTGACGGCGTTGCAGTACCGGTCGCATTCTATGCAGGGAAAGGGTATGTGGATCGCCGAATCGTGCCGGGGTCATTCAGCGGCAAGATGCTGCCTCTGGCTCACGGAAGCAATGATGTCGTGCCGCTCTGGCTGGATGATGGCTGTCTCGATGCCGCCGGATTAGGGCCTCAATTACAGGAGTTTGTCGCCGGAATACCGAATATGTGGGCGCGACAATATCTCCCGCAAAAAAACTTTAATCCTAAATTCTTTCCCGCCTGCTTTGGCGATAACGACGTTGTCCCGCTCTGGTTTGACGATGGATTCCCTGACGCTGCCGGGCTGGGGCCACAATTACAGGCGTTTATTAAGAATCTGGTTGGTGATGGTGGCGGTGGAACCGTTAGCGGTGAAGTGACAGATAAAACCTTTATTCAGGGCGATACCTACCGGCTACAGTATAAGTTTGCGCGTTTATTTGTCGGCGAGAAAGTAGGGATTCATTATGCCTGGACGGGGGATTCATGGACGGAAAAAAACACTATCCCTCTGTCGTTCCTGAATCAGATGGGCGGGAAGTATAAAGACCCAGGCTGGATAAGTTGCTCTACGCGCGGCGATGGCGTCATGGCCGGTATTACGCTGAAAACCAGCGGGTTTACTGTCTATGACGGTGACAACGAGCACAATAATGCCGCGCCGCGTTATGGTGCAGGCCCTGACGGGAACGCCATGTACAATACCGGCAGCGTGGCGTATATGACCTGGTCAGGGGTTAAGGCCACCGATTTGACGCTGTTTTATTACGACGGAACCGGGTCATTCAGCATCATCATTGACGATATTACGGTGGCGACCATCACCGGCGGCAATACAGGTAAGGCGCTGGCGCATAAGATCAGCGGCCTGGTTTCCGTTGCACATACCGTGAAAATCCAGACTGCCGGGAATGGCGTTGTGTCTATCCTGGGGATGTACGGTAAAGATGCGTCGAATCAGTCTGGTGTTACTGTCTCCCGCATGGGGAATGGCGGAGCAATGGCGTCGGATTATCTCAACTGGAAAGACTGGATCGCCCCTGTCGCGTCAGCTCTGGAGATTGATTTACTGTTTATCGTGCTGGGAACGAATGATTTTCGTAAGTCTGCCGGGACGGAACAATATCGAAACGGCATTCAGACAATTATTGATAAACACAAAGAGGCATCACCTGATATTTGTATTTGCCTGGTATCGCCGGGACAGTGCAGCGCATCGGGAACGCCTGCCCTTTCTGAATATGATAAAACCATGCGCGAGCTGGCGCTGAAAAATAACATCAACTTTATCAGCGGGTATGAATTATTCCCGAAACGATATGATAACTCCGCCGGTGCATGGCAGGACACATTACACCTGAGCAGCAAAGGCGCATATATCATTACCCGAATGGCTAAAGAAAAATTTTATCAGGAGTAAATATGTTTACATCTCTTTTTCTCGGCGGCCCCGTCCCCTTTAAAGCGGGCATGAAAATGATGGCTGACTTTGAAAAAATAAACTGGTTTCAGGATTTTCCTGAAACGGATGGCATCCCTTTTGCCGGGTATTATTGGGGGACAAACACCAGTGATATTACTCTCAACTCTTTTGATTCTGATAAACCGCTGATGGTTAACGGGGTCGTGGAAAACTCGCAAGGGTTTGTTACCGTAAGTCGCGATAATTACTTTAATACCCAATACAAGGCCCCGGTCGCGCTGACCGTCGCAGGGGTGATGCGCAGGGCAGCGGCAGGCGGGGGAGCTAACACCTATGCCGTGGCAGATTTTTCTGGCGCAGCAGCGAATGCGCATGGTTTTGGCATCGGTACAGCAGTTGACGGGCGTCTTTTGGTAGCGCTCCAGAATGCGGGGGTGTCGGGGCCAGCCTATGCCTATGCCTCATTCCCGGAATCTATTCAGGTGGGCGATTTTTTTGCGTTCACTTCGTTTATTCGCCAGGGGACGATTACGATTGCCATTTATGACCCCTCTACCGGGAAATATGTTTCTAGTGCGTCCTCCGTGCCGGGAGATATTGCAGCAGGGGATAAAGATATTTTAATCGGTTGTAAAACGGATAATAACAACTCCGGGTTATCAACCGATTTTAAGTCGGTGGTTTTAATTAATGGCTCTCTGACAACAGAACAACATATTGCCGTACAGAAATATCTGCTGGAAATGGCATAAGGGGGTTGTATGGCGGGTAAGAAATTTTCGGCTATTCTGACCGGAGCCGGAGAGGCCGCACTAGCGGCGGCCGCCTTATCGGGAGTGCCGGTCGGGTTTTCGGTTATGGCCGTAGGTGATGGCGGCGGAAGTCTCCCCGAGCCTAATCCGGAGCAAACGCAGTTAGTTAATGAGGTTTACCGCGCACCGCTGAATCGACTGATTATTGTCGAACAGAGGGCTAACATTATCCGTGCTGAGATGCTTATTCCCGCCCAGGCTGGCGGGTTCTGGTTAAGAGAGGCCGCCTTATATGATGATGCCGGGGTTTGCCTTGCTGTTGCAAACCTACCTGAATCATACAAGCCGCAGCTTACCGAGGGGTCTGGGCGTTTGCACTCTGTAAACCTCTGGATTGCTGTAAACAATACCGCCGATGTTGAGCTAAAATCTGATCCGTCAGTCATTCTCGCTACGGTTGATGAAGTAAAGGCTATTTGCATTCTAGGGTTGGAATTCGCCCATTCTGACCCTGGATTCTTGGTCAGGTCAAATGCAGCCTTTGGTTGGATTGCTCTGTTTTCATTGCCTCACCAGAATCTAACATTGGTTGGATTCTCTGATGCAACTCTCTCGCGCTAATCCAGCTCCCCGCTCTCTGCCTGCTTCAACAACGTCGGAATGTGCGGCCCATATTCCACCTTGCCGTGACCTGCTCGAATACCACTACCGACCTTTCGGGCTTCTTTGGAGTACAGCGTCTTTGCCCGAATGATGGGGTAGCTATAACCCCGACCTAACCGGTTGGACATCTTGATCAGACCGTTGAGCCCTTCGGTATAGCCATTGGTGATTGAGAACGGCGCATCCCAGTAGGCAAAGATGTCGTCGTAATGGTTGTGAACCGTTTTAGCCAGCTTCTTGAATGCCACTAGCCCTTGGTCTGGCAAGCTATTCTCCCAGGCTTCAAAGGCATTCTGAGCATTCTGCTTGTCGAGTTCATCGTAGATGCGGAAGAAGGCTTCCTTGAAATCATAGGCTACGGCAAGCTCAGGGATCGCCTGCTTCACGACTTCCAGCGCCTTTTGTTCTGCGGGCGTCAGGTTACCGGGCCGCTTCAGGGTGAGCCAGCGAATGGATTTTTTGACGTAAATCCGTTCTTCTTTGCTTAACTGAGCCTGATAGTTCTTGCGCTCAACTTCCAGGGCTTCAGAGGCCATCTTGACGACATGGAACTTGTCGATCACCAGTTTGGCGTTGGGCAGGTATTGAGCAAAAGAACGCTTGAAGGGCCGCCACATATCGGTACAGACCCATTCCACCTTGTCAGCGTCCGGCAAATCCTTGAAGAAGGGCTTCAGGTGCTCTTGAGTACGATGCTCCAACATATCAAAGACGTTGTTGGTTGCCAGATTGGTGATTACACAGCGATACCCGCCGGCGAGGTTCACTTCGTCGATACCCATAATAACGGGGGTTTCGTAGCGAACGGTTTGCGATAGTTCGTTTATCAGGTCGTGGGCAATATTCTTGACAGTATTCACCGCCACGCCAGTTTGCTCGGCTAAAGCATGGAAGGTGGTTCCCAGGCACTGTTGCCGAATGACATCGACCAGCCGTTTGGTGGCTCGGCGTTTGTCATCCAGAAAACTCAACTCCGGCATGGACATTTTTCCGCACGACTCACAGCGAAATCGCGGGCGCTGAACTTCAAGGCGGACGGGCTCCATGTACAACGGCGTGTCCATGAACTTGTTTTTGCGCGTACCGTGTCTGTGCATAGGGGTGTTGCAGTCCCCACATAATGGCACCTCGACCGTTACCGGCTCAGCAACTATCACAAGGCACTTGCCTTCGTGGCGCATATCGACAGGCTTGATGCCTGGCAGATTCAGCAGGTCAAGCATCGGCTTAATCCATATCCAGGTCGATGTCTTTGCCTTCGCGCAGCAGGTCATACACCATATCAACCAATGCGGTCATGCCCTGACGGTCAGACTTGAGCACCTGGGTTGCCAGCTTCTGATGACTGGACAAAGCACGAACCACCGCTTGCTGAACCGCACCGGGGAGGTTGCCTTTCATAGCCTGCTCACGGGTGTTACTTTCCACCTGAGCCATCACCACATCGCTTTCGCCGGCGATTGAAAAGATCTGATTCACGAAGGCCACCTGATCCTGAATCGGCGTTGCCTCACCAAACAGGCTGTTGAGTCGCTCAATAATCTCTTTGACGAATTTCGGCTTGTCGCCAGCCACGCCACCACCGCCTGCACCTACCGGTTGCAGTACCGGGGTTTCGCCTTCGTCTTCCGCGTTATCTGAACGAGCATTGATGTCAAAGCCGGTGAGCACCAGGCCGGTCAAGTCCACCGTTTCCGGAGCTTCGTGCTGAAGGCGCTTTTGCAGCAGCTTGGCGAAAGCGGCAAAGTTCTCCAACTCCGGGTCACCAAAATCAATCAGTTGGGCGATATAGGAGTAGGTACGACAAAAACGCCCCAAATCCGACTTGAAGCCAATCAGTGCCTTGATTTGCTCGGCGTACTCATCCTGATGGTGGTCAGCAGACTTCATGCCCGCCTCATCACCCTTGGCGCGGGCCTTCTCAAAAGCCGCCTCCCAGGTCGCCATGCCATCGCGCAGCATCTTCATCTTGTCGTTATACAAGGCCGTCGCTCCAGCAGTGGCGGCATACAGCGCCTTGTGCTGTGGCGATTTGGTATGGGTGATGTCGCGGATGGTCTTGAAGCGTGCTTCCTTGAACGCGGCCAAGTCCTTATCGTCGTACAGGCCGTGCTCGTCCAAGCGCTCCTTGATCTCGTAGACCACATTAAGGTCTTGCACTTCGTCGATGTGAGCACCCTTGTCATAGGTGGTAAAGGCGTGACGCACGTTCTCTGGGTCGTTCACAAAGTCGATGATAAAGACCTCATCCTTACCGGGGGCCGTCCGGTTGAGGCGGGCGAAGGTCTGCACAATCTCCACATGGTTGGCGATTTTCTTGTCTACATACATGGCGACCAGTTTGGGTTGATCAAAGCCAGTCTGGAACTTGTCAGCCACCAACATCACCCGGTATTCAGGGCGGTCAAAGGCAAAACGCAAATCCTGCCCGTGGACATCCGGGTTCATGCTCTGCTCGGTGAACTCCTCGTTCTCATCGACGATAAACACATCATCCTTGAACTCGCTGTCATCCTGGTGCATCACCTGCTTGCCGGTCATCTTGCCGGAGAAGGCCACCAGTGAATGAATAAAGCCGTACTCGCTGTGCTGCTCGATATAGCGGTCAAACGCCTTCTTGTAGCGAATGGCAGCGGCACGGGAGCTGGTCACGACCATCGCCTTGGCCTTGCCATCCAGCCGGTGGGCGACGTTTTTGGTGAAGTGCTCAACGATAAACTGTACCTTCTGGGTCACATTGGTGGGATGCAATGACATCCACTGTGCCAGGGCGCGTTTGGCGGCCTTGCCGCTTACCCGCTTGCTGTCTTCAAGCTGCTTGGAAAGGTTGAAGGCCGTTTTGTAGGGCACATAGCCGTTCAACACATCGAGAATGAATTTCTCCTCAATGGCCTGGCGCATGGTGTACAGGTGGAAGGCTTGCGGCGGGTTATCGTCCGAGATCGGTTGGCTTGGATCTGTCGGGCGACCAAACAGCATCAAAGTGGAGTGCTTGGGAGTGCCGGTAAAGGCGAAGTAGCTGATATTGTCCGGGCGGGCGCGAGACTTTTGCAGTTGCTCCAGCAGTTCATCCACCGTCATGGTGGACATCTTGCCTTGTCCGCTCATCCCCAGCGCGGCTTGCAGCTTGGCGGCGGTAGAGCCAGTCTGCGAGTTATGCGCCTCATCAATGATCACAGCAAAGTTTTTCCCTTTCAGGGCCTTGTCAGTGATGATGGCTTCCATCGCGTAGGGGAAGGTCTGGATCGTGACTACCACAATCGGCGTGCCAGACAACAAGGCATCCGAGAGCTGCTTGCTCTTGGACTTGGATGACTTCTGCCGGTCAATGGCGGCGATCACCCCAAACTGATGGTCAATCTGCTTCACCGCGTCCTGAAGCTGGCCGTCCAGCACATTACGGTCGGTGACAATGATCACGCTGTTAAATACCGCGTCGCCGTTATCTTCGCGCAGTTTCACCAAGTCATGGGCCGTCCAGGAAATGGTGCTGGTCTTGCCGGAACCTGCGCTGTGGTCACACAGGTAGGTCATGCCTGCGCCATTTTCGCGAGCATCGGCCAGCATCTGGTTCACTGCCGTCCATTGGTGAAAGCGCGGGAAAATCAGGGTTTCTTTCTTCGACCAGTTGCCCTGAATATCTACAACGTCCTTTTTCTCGACGTAGACAAAGCTATGGAAAATCCGCAGCCAGGCATCCGGCTGGCAGACCGCCTCCCAGAAGTAGGCTACCGGGTATTCCTGAGTACCATCGGCCTTAATCTCACCTGGCGGGTTACCCGCATGTACCGTGCCGTTTTCGTCCTTGCGCCCCTTATTGAACGGCAGGAAAAAGGTGTTTTCTCCATCCAGCTTGGTCGCCATCATGATTTCAGAGTCGGACATGGCGAAATGCACCACCGCCCCGCGCTTGAAGGTCAGCAATGGCTCCCGGCGTTTGGTCTTGGCGTCATACGGCAGACGATCATTGCGGTACTGATCCATTGCCGCTTCGCAGGACTGGGTGAAGTCGGTCTTCAGTTCGACGGTTGCCACGGGAAGGCCGTTGATAAACAGCACCAGGTCAATGGCGAACTCACGAGCGGGGTGATACTTCAGCTCCGGCACCACGCGCAGGATGTTCGCCTGATAGCGCTTGATCACCACTTCATTACGCCTGTCTTCCGGCGCGGCCTCGGTCATCTCGATCAGGCCGCAACCGGCAATGGAAAAACCCTGCCGCAACACCTGCATGGTGCCTTGTTTCTCCAGTGCTTTATCCAAGCGATCCATCAGCACTTCAAGGGTTTTGGCCCCGTTGAGCCGTTCCAGCTTGTCCCATTTTTCCTGCTGGCCGCTGGTTTTGATCCAGCTTTCCAGGTCTTCGGGGTACACCGCCCGCTCGGTGTCGTAGAACTTGGAATCACCCAGCTTCCAGCCCTGTTCTACCAACCGGTCGATGATGTATTGCTGGAAGTGTTTTTCCTGATGTGCTGCTGATTGCATTTATTGTTTTCCTCGCAAATCAATCTGGCCGGTGACAGCGGCGGTGATAAAGGCGGCGCGGCGTTCTTTGAGCAGGGTGATACTTTGTTCCGCCTTGCCAATCAGAGTATCAATGCGGGCGGTTTCGCGGTCGAGGGTGGCCGCGATGGTGGCTTGTTCGTCAGTGTCGGGAAGCCCGATAGTAAATGACTCAAACAGATCCGTTGGAACTCGCTTTAAGCCTCCAGTGCCTCTCATCTCAGATTTGGCAATTGTTCTGAACTGCTCTTCTTGCAGACGGTAGTAAAGAAACCGGTTATGTCCCTTTCCATTTACCCGAAGAACATTGATTTCAGTAGAGCCAAACCCAATGCCGTTAACCAGACCATTGGCTACCGCTATGTTTCCATTCTCGAAGCAAGGCGTTACCTTGGCGATCAGAATATCGCCATCGCTGAAATAGCTATATCCACCATACACTTCATGAATAGGACGAGTTTCATCAAGTGTTACAGCATTGGTTCTCAGCTTTTCCATAGGGAGAAATGTGCAAAGAGAATCCTTTTCCTCGCTTAAGGTCGATTTCCTGGGATTCAAGGCGGAAATTCGCTTAATCTGCGCAATCTTCCAATGCTCCGGCACCTGCCCAATCCACTCAATGCCGGAATCCTTCATCTTCACATTGGGGTCTAGCCCCTTGGTGACCGCATGGGTAATCAGCGCCTGGCGCTTTTCCTTCAGTAGCTCGATAAAGCGGGTTTTCTTCTCGACAAGCGCATCAATACGGGCAGTTTCGCGGTCGAGGGCGGCTGCGATGGTGGCCTGCTCGTCAAGAGAAGGAGCAGCGACGCCCTCATCAAGATATTGCTCAGAATCCAGATTTTGAATCCCTGTAGATTGCTTAATGGAACGTAGATTTATCTTGAGCGCATACATAGATGCCATTAGATAATTTAGCCATGCGGACTCGGCCATTTTTGACGGCTTTATAACTGCTACAAAGTTGGAGCAAACGGCAGGCTCTTCTCCCAGATAGCGCACATTTGCACCAACTAATGTTTGTGCACCGCCTCCTGACTTCTCAAGGAGAATGTCTCCTTTGGAAACTAACCGGCTATCTTGGTGTTCCTTGGTAATCTGCCGATACGTTGAGGGGTTATAAATGACAACGTTGTTATCCCTATCGAAATCTGCAACCCGAATACACAATGTATCCGAGCCATCTTCCAGTGGGTCATCACCCCAAACGCCATTCTGGCATTGGGATATTAAATGCTTCAGCCTTTTTACCTGCCAATGCTCAGGCACCTGCCCAATCCACTCAATACCGGAATCCTTATATGCGGGATATGCTCTGTACTGGCTCATTCGCTGGCCACCTCCGCCAGTAGCGCGGCAATCTCGGCTTCTACTTGCTTCAGGTCTTCATCAATATCTTGCAGCTTGCGCGGCGGCTGGTACTGGTAGAAGAAGCGGTTGAAGTTGATCTCATAGCCAACGCGGCCCAATTGACCATCCCTGTCATCGGTAAAGCTCTCATCCATCCAGGCATCCGGCACATGAGGAAGCACTTCGCGAGCGAAGTAGTCGTCAATGTCTTCCAGGTAGGGGACATTTTCGTAATCGGTCAGGTCAGTATCCGGCACCAGGTTGCCGTTGGCATCCGTGACCGGCTCGGCTTCCGGGTCTTTGTGACCAAAGGCGCTGATCAGCGCGGCGATAAAGGTCTTGTTGGCCTTGACCTTGAGCTGCTTGGCTTCGTCGGACTTGATCGCGTCCTTGGCAAAGGTTTCTGCCCAGCCATAGGTCTGCGTTTGCCCGATCAGCGGCTTGAGGGCGTCGCGCCAGAATGCCTGATGCGCGTCAGGGAGCTTTTCCCAAGAGGGGTCGGCTTCCAGGCGCTCCATGCCCGCCTTATCCAGTTCCAGGGTCATCCGCAGCGGGCGCAGTACCCTGATACGGCGGTAGCCAAAGGTGCGGTAGTCGAGCATCCGGGAAAACGCATCGGTTTCCCCAGCGGCGTAGATGTCCAAAATCTGGCGGCGCTGATCATCGCTGACAATACGGCGCTTGTTGCCCTCGTTGCGGATTGAAGTCCACAGGTCGGTGGCGTTGATCAACTGCACCTTGCCTTTGCGCTCCTGCGGCTTCTTATTGGACAGAATCCACAGGTAGGTGGCGATATTTGTGCGGAAGAACAGATCCGTTGGCAGAGCTACAATGGCTTCAATCAGGTCGTCTTCCAGCAACCAACGGCGGATTTCCGATTCGCCAGACGCGGCACTGCCGTTAAACAGTGGCGAACCGGACAGCACGATAGCGGCGCGGCCACCGCCGTTAATCGGCAGTTCTAGCTTGCTCGCCAGGTGCATCAAAAACAGCATGGAGCCATCGCTAATTTTCGGCAGGCCCGGCCCAAACCGGCCCAGCTCGCCTTTTTTGTGTTCCGCTTCGACGGCGGTTTTGTCTTTCTCCCATTTCTTGCCAAATGGCGGATTGGACAGGCAGTAGTGGAAACGCTCACCGGCAAACTGGTCGTTGGACAGCGTGCTGCCCTGACGAATGTTCTTCGACAGATCTCGGCCAGGGTCGGACTCCAAACGGCGGATCAGCATACCGGCCACACAAACCGCATGGGTTTCCGGCTCCAACTCCTGCCCGTGCGGCACCAGCACTGGTGGGATCTTCTCGCGGTTACCGTAGTCGCTCACATGGTTCATGGCATCGGTGAGGAAGCCACCCGTGCCACAGGTCGGGTCATACAGAGTACGAATCAAACCAGGGCTGGCCTCAAACAGGGCATCATCCGGGTCAAGCAGCAATGCGGTCGCTAGGTGAACGATGTCACGCGGCGTCATGAAGTCCTCGGCCCCTTCATTGACCTCGGCACCAAAGCGGCGAATCAGGTGTTCGTAGATGTTACTCATCACCCGATCCGGAACCACGTCCGGGTGCAGGTCGATCTTGGCGAAGTTCTGGCAAATCTTGTACAGCAAGCCCGCTTTCTCCAGCCGGATCACCGTATTGCCAAACTCAAACTCCTCGAAGATAGCGCGGGCGTTATCCGAAAACAGGGCGATGTAGTCTTCCAGATTACGGCGCGTCTTGGTGCTACCCAGGGTGCCGAGGGAGTATTCAGAGGTGTTGTAGAAGGGGTATTCAGCGGTTGAGCGCAGAATGGTATCCAGCTCGACATCGGCATCCTTGAAAGCGTCATGCGCTTCTCTCACCGCCTCGCGGGTCGGCTCTAGCGCACACTCCAGGCGGCGCAGCAAGGTAAACGGCAAAATGATCTTGCCAAAGTCCGTATGCTTGAAGTCCCCCCAAAGGTCTTCCGCATTCTTCCAAATAAAGTCAGCCTGTGAAGCTGCCGATCCCGTAAATTCGTTCATTCTGGACTCCAACCACCTTTTACACAGAACGGTACTGTAGTCAATCTGCTAATGTCAACCAGATTTTGCACAAAAGGGCGTGGATTTCAATTCTTGGCTAAATTTGCGATCCTACCTCAGAATGCAAATAGCCGAAGTAAATAAAGCCAGGGATGAGGCGAAGGACTACACCGATCAGGTCGTCGGTGATCTGGATACCAGTATTCAGCAGGTTATCGCTGACGCTATCACTGCGGCGCGTCGGGACTTCTGGGAAGAAGAAAACCCGCCAGGAACAGTGCGCTTCTTTGCTCAAAATATCGATCCGAACGAGAAATGGCCGTGGTCGCAATGGACTTACACTGGCGAGAATAAAACAATTCGCATCGGTAAGGCCGATGGTTCTAACATCGGGCAGACCGGCGGCAACGATACCGTAACACTCCAACAGGCCAATCTGCCCGCCGTTCAGATTGAAGTGAGCGGCGAAACCAGTGAACGATCAGAAGAGAAGCTGACGACCACGCCCGGCGGTGTTCACAATCATGGCGGGGTGGCCGGTAAAGATGATCCATGGGAAATTGGCGGTGATGTGCGGCAGCTCTTTAACCCGAAGGAGTTGGGTGTGACAGATGACGCCGGAGAGCATGACCACCAAGTTACGATACCGCCGCACAAACATACGACCAGCGGCAAAACAGCCAACCTCGGCGAGGGCAAATCGTTCAGCGTGGTTGAAGCCCACACGCTGCTGATGTGCTGGGCGCGTGTTGCATAGTATCGAGCATCGTCAAAAATAACGGAGCTGCAGCACGGTCAGAAGTGGTGATGTTTGCCGGTATAACAAAGCCCCTCGGTGAGGGGCTTTTTGCTGGATTAAAACAGGCGATTAAGTGAATTGGTTGTTGCGTTAATAGCTTTGGTGGCGCTGCTCTGAAGATTTGCCAGGGCATCGCTGATGGAGGATGATTGCAGCTTCTCGCGAAAATCTGCATCTGCCCGGCTGAGACTTAACGTAAATTCAATTTTCTTTGCGCCACCGAACTGATCGAACTCTGTTTTTCCTCGTTCCAGCCGCGTCATGACGTACATCCCGTAAATCCGGCCATCACCTTCAATCAGCGGCCAGGGGCGGCCGGAAAATCCGATAGTCTCAAGCGCAGACAGCGACAGATTGCCGCCGGTAATTTCCGGATAGAGTACCCCGGACAGGGTAATATTATCCTCACCTGGCCCGATGTACTGCCACCCGGCAGACTGATTAACCCGGTCGTTTTTAACATGCCGCCATTCCTGCGCGTGCTGGAGCTGCTGATAAGGGGCCGTGCGCAGCGTAAAAACAAACATCCCGAAAACCATCATCATACTGATTACCTCTAATCTCTGTCGCGGAACGAACCACGGTTACTTCTGGTTGTGCTGGCCATTGCATCGCGAACGGCATTCCTGACCATTCTTTCCAGATCCCGCGCCGAATGCTGGCCGACTTCGTTAAAGACCAGGTTAAACACTGGCGCACCACTTGTCGGGGCGGAAACGGGCGCCGACACCGGGCCTTGTGTCGCTGAGGGAACGGAGAGAATGCCGCCTGCCGCCGGAGCTGCAACGCGCGGTACTGCCTGCGGTGAGATCCGCGCCTCCTGATAGGCGCCGCGCAGAGCCAACGCTCTAGGCAGGTTTTTAAAAATAATGTCGCCAGGGCCAATCTTTTTGCGTGCTTCCTTTGTGTTGTCGGCGGTCGCCTTCGTGTTATCCGCAATGCTATTCAAGCGGCGCATTGTGCCGGTGTCGCCGGATAGCGGCGAGGGAGCTGGCGGCGCGCCTGCGGTAACGGGTGAATCTGATTTTTTAGGTGACCAGTCCCATGCCTTTTGAACCATTTTCTTTTGCTTCGGATCCCACTCCCACGATGTCGGCTTTTTGGGTTCGAGGTTGTTGGCCTTAGCCCGTGCAGCGTCAATTCCGGAAGGGATTAACCCCAGCTTTTCAAGCAACAAGCTGACCCCTTCAGTCAGCAAGCGGAGCGGGGTAAAAAGCAGATTCAGGGCGGTACCCAGCACCTCGCCAAATGTTTTCCCGGCGCTGGCGCACTTATCCAGCGCATCGCGGGAAAAATCAATCGGTGTAAATAGCTGACTGAACCAGCCCCAGAGTTTCGCCACCCCTGCGCTGATGGCATCAAACAGCGGCACCAGGAAAGAAAACGACTGAATCAGCGGGGAAAGCCCCTGGCTGATGCCGGTAAACAGCCCGGAGAAAAACGCCTTAATCGGCTCCCAGTATCGCCAGATGAGCAGGCCTGCGGTAATGAACGCCGCCAGAATCAGTCCGGGGATCCCCAGCAGTGATGCGAGAATGACTCTTAAGCCTGAGAACGCCACGCCGAGCGTCGAAATACCGCCGGTCGCGGTGATTGATGAGATGCCGATCATGCTGAGCATCAGGCGGAGTTTTGCCAGTGGGCCAAGGATGAAGCTGGCGCCAATGCTGGCAATACCCACCGCCCCGGCAAAGACAGTCAGCGCTCCACCGACAAGGATCAGCGTTTGCGTCAGCCGCGGGTTTTCTTTTACCCATTCACTGGCTGACGTGATTAAGTCACTTAACCCCTGAGTCAGTTTACGTAATGGCCCGTCGGTGGTTTCTTCCACCTGGATGCGGAAGCCTTCCCATGCACTATCCAGATTTTTTAGATCGCCGCTGAGGTTGTCGGCCATCACTTTTGCCGCTTTCTGCGCTTCACCCTGTGATCCGCGTAAATCCGCCAGTAGCTTTTGTAGCTCACCGCTACCTGCAGATCTCACCAGTGCCTGGAATGATTTGGCCGCCTCTTCCCCTGCGATATCTTTGAAGAAGGACAGCTGATCTGTGGCGCCGTACTTCGAGACGGATTTATAGATATCCGAGAGGATGGCTTCTGCCGGGCGCATCTTGCCAGTAGCGTCAGCCACGGTAACGCCAAGCTGTTTCAAGGCGGCCTGTGCTTTGGTCGTGGGTGCTGCTAGTCGGGAAAAGGTCGTTTGCAAACCTGTACCCGCGATACTGCCACGTAGCCCCACGTTCGCCATTACGCCGATCATGGCGGTGGTACGTTCAACATCAACGCCCAGACCGGCCATGCCGGTACCCGCGTATTTCATTGCTTCACCGATGTTGGTTAAATCGGTGTTGGTGCGGGTAAAGGCGGCGGTCAGCACATCGCTGACGCGATCCATTTCCTTTGGATCGAGACGGAATTGCGACAGGATGTTAGAGCTGATATCGGCACTTTCGCCAAGATCCATGCCACCGGCCAGCGCCATGTTAAGCACGCCGGGTAAGGCCGCCTGAATAGCTTCAGGGGTGAAGCCGGCCATCGCGAGGAATGCCTGACCGCTCGCGGCGTCGCGGGTAGTAAAGGCCGTTTCGGCACCGAGTTTTTTTGCCTGCGCGCGAAGGTCGGCCAACTGGGATGAGTTTTTGCTGAGGCGGGTTAACGCCTGTACGCGTGACATTTCCTCATCAAAACCCACCGCGGGCGCCAGGAACGACCCCGCCGCATAGCCTGTAGCCGCTGCGCCAAGTGTCATCCCCATTCCAGTGCCACGGAGTTTTCCTGCGGTTTCTTTGGCACGCTCATAGCTTGCCTGTGCGCGCGTCGTTGCCGCCAGCTGGCGACGTTCGCGCTCCAGAATCTGGTTATATTGCTCTGTGCGCCGGATTGCGCTCTGAATTGCACCGCTGCCGGATGAGAGGTTAACGCCGTGCTGGCGTACCGCCTGCGCCGCCGTGCGCAGCTGCGTGGTCTGTTTGTTATAGGTATCCGTCAGCCGCGAGAGCTTGCCGCGCAGCGATTCAAGACGAGCCGCCTGTGCTTCGGTAAGCTGGCCGCCTTCGCGCTGTTTCTGGTTGAGGCCGTCAAAGGCCCGCTGGGTTGTTTTAAGTTTCTGCGCCGTTTCATTGGCCTGCGAGCGTAGCTTGTCGAATGCCGCTGCGCTTTTCTCCAGATCTTTGATCGACGACTGCGTTTTCTTGAGGGAGTCAGAAAGGCCGCCAATAGCTTTACTGGCGGCGTTGACCGGACGGGTGAGTTTATCAATGGCGCTGAACGCAACGCGAATACTAAGATCCATCGTCGTCATCCTCCTTATCATGGTTGCCGCTTCTGATAGCCGCCCGTTCGCGCCAGGCTATCAGCTCGCGCAGCTCCATGCCGTACATCTCGGAGGGCGGCCAGTGAAAAATAACAGCGATATCGGCGATCAGGTCGTCGATATCGGAGATAACTGCTTCTCTTACTTGCTCGCCGTCGCCGCTTCGGTGACTGCGGACGGCTCCGCTTTCGTCAAAAAAGGCGTGATCTCTTCACACAGCGCAGTAAAGTCGCCGGTCGCCATCGTGGCAATCTCGACAGCTGTCAGTTGCGGGCTGGTTGTGCGCGTCAGCAGCGTGGAAACGGCGTCATAATCGAAGTTGAGCACGTCAACCAGTTTCAGGCCGCGCAGCGAGCCAGCCTGCTTGATGGTGTCGGTGATAGCGATGGTTTTAATTTCCTGATCACCGCGTTTGATAGGCTTGCTTAAAGTAACAGACATTGGTAATTCTCCGGGCGGCCGGTCTGGCCGCCATTGATAGTGGTTAAAAAGTTACTGGCCGAGGCCCAGCGCGGAGGCAATGCGATCCGGATAGAGGCTCTTACCGTTGCGTTTGTAGATGAAGTTCAGCAGGTCGATTTCCAGCAGGGGCTTATCGTCTACTGACTCTTTGTAATAGGTGTTTTTGATCGCATAGGTGTGGTTTGTGTCACCACCCTGTTTTGCCTCACCCTGATCAATTTCAGTGATGCGGCCGCGCATTTCTACTTCCAGCAGCGAGCTGGTACCGCCGCTGTAAATCTCACCCACAAAGCGCAGACGCAATTCATCAATATCGCCGCCCCATTTCAGGATCAGCTCTTCGACTACACCGCCGACAATCATTGATGCATCCAGCGCCCCGGCTTCCAGGCCGAGATCGACGCCCGCCGCGCCAAGCATGCCACCGCCCTGATAGTCTTCTGTTTTCCGGGTAAGTTTCGGGAGCGTGACGCTAGGCACTTTCCCGATATAGTTTTCCCCGTCCACAAAGAGGGTAAACAGCCGCAGTTTTTTAGGAATAGCCATTTACGCACCTCCCAGCGATGCAAAAGCCGGTTCGTAATACTGATCGGTGAAGGTCTGGATCAGAGTTAAATCTTCCAGCGGCGGTACCGGGCTGTAGTTGTAGCGCACGACAGCCTTACCCTGGCGCAGGCTAGTGGTTGGGTTATCGACGATATCAAACCAACACGCCGCACCAATCAGCTTGCCCGCCGTGACGAGCGCCTGAAGTTTGGCGTTAATACCGCTCACCACGTCTTTCACGTTCGCCGGGGTGAGTGGGCTGTCAACGGTGGTAAATTGCGCCTCGGCGATACTGTCCGCAAGGATCTGGGCGGTACGGGTGTACACCTCGAAAATATATTCTTCGGTGTCTGTGGTGCGGTTGCCCCAGAAGCGGAAGCCGTCACGCTTAATCAGCGTGGTGATTTCGTTGGCGTTCAGCTCGTTGGCGTCGGAGTCTTCCGCCTGTAGCGCCCAGAATACGTCTTTGGTAATCCCCAGCACGTTTTTAACCGCCACGTTAGATAGCGATTTATGCCAGCCCTGCTCGTTGTCGATCAGCGCGCGTAGGCCTAATGCATAAGCCACGGCGGGGAATTCTTCATTCGCTCCGGTCTGTGGGTTGTAGGCGATGAAGTTCGGCCAGATCAGCATGCCTTCGCGCTCTGCAAATTGTTCACGATAAGCTTTCGCTTCGGTGATCGTTTCGCAGCCATCGCAATAGCTGTAAGAGAACGCCCGCAACTGCTTTGCAATCACGCGTAACTGCGCGGTGACCTCCTGAGTGTCATACATTGGTACGCCGAGGATGCGCGGGCGATAACCTGTTTTTTGCTCTGCTGTCAGCAGAGCAAACATGCCGGTATAGCTGCCGTCTGCCTTCGTTCCGCCAATGATGAGTTGCGACTGTGTTTGAGCGCCTTCTTCGGTCTTAGCCTCAGCGACACGCACGACGATCACGCGGGTGCTAACCTGGTCGGAAATAGCCTTGAGCGACTTGTACAGGGAGCCGGTTTTACCGGCTTTACCCAGCACGCTGATCACTCGCGTAATCAGTACCGGTGTATCAAGTGGAAAAGTTTCGGGATCGGCATCCTCAGCAACCGCCACCAGGCCAATGACCGTTGAATCAACATCGTTGATTACGGTCTGTAGGTCGGTGTTTTCTTTGGTGCGCGCCCCGTGGAAAAAGTTGTCGGTCATACTCTACCGCCATCATGTTTAGTGAGTTCGGGGTGATAATCCCTGAAATACATGGCGTCGTCTCGCGGCGGTGGTTGTGGGCGTTCCGTGACAACAAAAAGCCGTCGCATGCCTCGCGCGCGCATGGAACTATCAGCGGCGGAGGGCAATCATGGCGCTGAACACAGACACAATCGACAATGCAAAAAGCCTGCTGAATGCAGGCGCTCAGGACTTCAAAAATTATCAGGATGAGTTGTCACGCATCCCGGCGTTTAATGTCCTGATTGGCGGCAAGGCGCTGACCGTGCTGGATGAAAAAATAATTTCTCTGGAGCTGACGGATAATCGCGGATTTAACGCCGACGAGCTGACGATCATCGTTGATGACAGCCAGGGCGATATTGAGCTGCCGCCTCGTGGCGCCGAGTTGTCGTTATCGCTTGGATGGCAGGGGGAATCGCTAATCTACAAGGGGGTTTACATTGTTGATGAGATCGCACACTCAGGGCCGCCAGACCGCATCGAGATAACCGCCCGTAGCGCTGATTTTCGCGATGAATTCAATATCAAACGCGAGGTGTCGTGGCATGACGTGACGGTAGAGCGCATCGTGTCGGCTATCGCTCACCGTTACAAACTGAAGCCGGTTATTTCCGAGCAGCTGATGAACGCCGAGATAGATCATGCCGACCAGACCCAGGAGAGCGATATGTCATTCCTGACGCGTATGGCGGATATTCTCGGCGCCATAGCCACGGTAAAAAACAGTTGTCTGTTGTTCATTCTGCCGGGCGGTGGCGTCAGTGCGAATGGTAAAGCGTTGCCGGAGTTCGCCATTACGCGCGGTAGTGCAGACCGTCATTCGTTCCGCATTGCAGACCGCGACGCTTACACCGGTGTGCAGGCTTACTGGCTGGATCTGAACTTCGGCAAAAAGAAAAAAGTCACGGTGAAGAAGCGCAAGAAAACCACGGAGAAGAAGCCGCGCAGCAGCAGCCGGGAGGGCGATTATATCGCCGGGGAAGATGGTAATGTTTTTGTACTCCGCACAACATACAGCAGCGAAATGGCGGCACAGCGCGCGGCCGCCGCAAAGTGGCAGCAGCTTCAGCGCGGTGCAGCTGAATTTTCGTTAACCCTGGCTTATGGGCGCGCGGATCTTTATCCGGAGATGCACGGAACCGTAACGGGATTTAAAGATGCGATAGACAAGCAGGACTGGATAATCGCGAAGGTGGGGCATACGGTAGACGATAGCGGATTCAAAACCCGGCTGGAGCTTGAAGCGAAAATACCTGAATGGATTGCAGAAAGTGAGAGTTAGCGGCCATAATATGAGCGAGTTCAACTCCCGCCCAGGGAGGCCATCATGTTTAAGTGTCCTGTTTGTGGTGCCGTTGCAAAAACGCGCACCAGTCGCTCGTTAAGCAATACCACGGTTCGGCATTATCACCAGTGCCAGAATTTTGAATGTAGTATCACTTTCACCACGCTAAACAGCGTTGAAAAACTGGTAACAAAGCGCGCACCGCGTGAGGCTCTACCGCCGGGCTTTATCCCCTCAGATGCCTTTCCTGCCTCACACTACGGTAGCGATCAACTAACCCTCCCAGTTTAAAATAGCCCCCGCAAAAGCGGGGTTTCTTTCTTGTCAATGAAGAATTATCCGATAAAATAAAAATGTTTTGTAACAATTGACAATTAATAAGTAACGATGGGGATGATTGCTATGGCTTTGGTTAGCTGCCCGGAATGCCGGAAAGAAGTGAGCGATTCAGCATTGAGGTGTCCATCCTGCGGTAAACAATTAAGGAAGCCGCGTCGCTCAATTTTTGGGGTACTAATAAAATGGATCTTCATTTTATTTAACATCTTCATGATCTATGCCCTTTTTAAAGGACTAGGCGGAACTGGTGAAGTTATAAGCCATGCTACATCTGAAGCGGAAAGGGCAGGAGCTGCTTTAGGCGCAGGTTTGGGAATGATGGCCATTGGTACTATTTGGGTCATCGGCGACATAGTCATTGGAATACTTGTGTTTCTTACCAGACCAAAAGGATGACCTCATGAAGAAAAGTTTTATTTTCATTGCGACATTTTTAGCCGCTTCCGTTTCATTGGCTACTCATGCTCAAGAGGAGTCAAGGGACTTTAAAGGGGTTCTTCAGTGCCGGACGATTGAGGATAGCTCGCTGCGTCTTTCTTGTTACGATAATTCAATTCCTCCTTCGCGAACGAAGAGCGCTGAAAAATTTGAAAGTAGAGAGCAATGCCCCGATGAAAAAACGGATGAGAGACGTCTGACCTGCTATGACAGATTTTTCTCGCCAACTTTCAAACCAGTGAGTTCAGCCAAAAATGCACCTTTAGACGCTGAAGTTTCTAAAAACGAGGCAATCAGTAAAGAAAAGGTCCTTGAGTGCCGATCAGAATTAAATGGAACCAAACGATTAGCATGTTATGACAAGCTTTTTCCGCAGGATGCAGCAGAAGAGGATGAGCCTGCTGTAGCAGAAGCGACTCCGAACCCCGGAAAATGGCTGACCCATATAACAACATCTCCGGTTGATGATTCAAAAAACGTGGTTTTAATGTTACCTAGCAATGATTCCATCAGAACCCCATTTGGCGAGACAGTCACACCAACGATTTTTGTGGCCTGTCGTGAAAAGAAAACTGAAGTTTTTATTAATTGGGATGTGTACTTAGGACTAGAGGAAACAAGTATGCTTTACCGGCTTGATAAGCAGAAAGCCGTGGAAAGAAGCTGGTCGATTTCTACCGACACCAAAGCGGTCTTTTATAGTGGCAGAGATATAGATTTTGTTAAGGCTCTAGCTAAATCTGAAAAGATGTTTGCAAGAATAACCCCCTACAACGAAAGCCCTGTATCGGTCACATTTGAGTTAACTGGGTTGAACAATGCATTAAAGCCGCTGCAGCAGGCGTGTGGCTGGAAATAGAGAATAGTTGAAGTCAAATTGAGCCACGATTACTCGTGGCTTGTTTGTCAACGCTGTCTACGTTTTAACGCAACGTCAACGATACATGAAAAACCCCGTACTAGACGGGGCTTGATGGATGCCAAGTGGATGCACTGAATTTTAATCCTTTAAGATTCAATGTATTGCGCGTCTTATAAACCCGGAGCACTCCGGGTTTTTTTAGCAGGTTAGGATGAGCCCAGGTGGGGATAAACCTCCTAGACGTTTTTACGCTCAATCGTCTGTTCGCCCCAGAACAGGCTGTCTTTATCGGTTTTGGCAAAGGCCAGCGCCAGCACTTCGTCGCTGCCTTCCTCCCAGATTTGCTCCGCCAGTTTCTCATCGTAGTGGGCGACTTCGAAAATCGCCTCGGCAATTTCCGGTGAGGTGTTACGTAAACTTGCCCATTCGCCGACGCGATGTGCTTTTGCTTCTTGAGTTGGCATAGTGCTCCTCCTGCAGAAGATTAGCCGTGCAGTTTAACGGCCAGTTTGGCGACATGTTCACCCTGATAGCGGGCGATGGCTAACTCTTCCTCGCTCGGCTGCCGCGAGCCGTCGCCGCCGGCGATGGTGGTTGCGCCATAAGGGGTACCGCCGCGTACCTGGGAGATATCGAATAGCTCCTGGGCGCCATAGCCGATCGGGACGATGATCATGCCGTGGTGGGCCAGCGTCGTCCAGGTCGAGGTAATGGTTTGTTCCTGGCCGCCGCCGGTACCGGTTGAGCTAAATACGCTGGCGATTTTGCCATACAGAGCGCCGGACGCCCACAGACCGCCGGTTTGATCGAGGAAAGTACGCATCTGACCGGACATGTTGCCGAAGCGCGTCGGGGTACCAAAGATGATGGCGTCATACTCTGCCAGCTCCTGCGGCGTGGCGACGGGCGCGTTTTGCGCTTTCCCGCCTGCTTTGGCGAATGCTTCAGCCTGCATGGTTTCCGGCACGCGCTTCACAACCACCTCAACGCCGTCCACCCGGTTCGCCCCATCGGCGACGGCGTGAGCCATGGTTTCAATGTGTCCATACATGGAATAATAAAGCACCAGAATTTTAGCCATTTCCATCACTCCTCGGTTGCATTATAAGCCAGCAAAATAGCTGGTACCTTTAAAGATAAAGCCTCCGCCGGAGAGTGCAAATCCAACGGGCATTTGTTTGATTTATAACAAAATGACAAAGCATTATTTACTTTTCCTTGCACCGCGCGGCCTGAAAGGAAGTGAAGGAGGAAGCGTTGCGCCTGCTATTTTGGCCGCTGCGGCGAGGATGTAGCATCAGGATACATTTTTGCTGACTATTTTTTCTTCGCCAGCAGAGTCGGTTAGGAGCTGTTCGCGGCGCGAGGAAGCTTTTTTCGCCCGGCTTTGTTTCTGGATATTACATTCGCCGCCGTCAGCCGCAGTCATTCACTAACCTTATAGATACGCGGCAGGACAGCGGCGTCGCCGCTTCCGCGTAATGCACTATGATGTCTAACCTAATGGAGGTCAGTAATGGCAAACCATCGTGGCGGTTCCGGCAACTTTGCTGAAGACCGTGAAAGAGCATCAGAAGCAGGACGTAAAGGTGGCCAGCATAGCGGGGGGAATTTTAAAAATGACCCTCAGCGCGCCTCAGAGGCTGGCAAAAAAGGGGGTAAAAACAGTCATGGTAGTCGTGAAAGTTAACGCGCGACTCGCACTGTTCTCTTTGATGCGGTGTTAATCTCCCCGACCCAACCGCATCGCCCTCGCCGCCGGCATCTGCCGGCGGTTTTTTTTATCTGTCGGTGGTTGCGCTCCCGCCGGGCGGATTGCACATTGGTCGCCCGTTAATCGTCATGACTGTCTTATGTCTTCGTTAAAATTCTCCGTTAGCCGCCAGGAAGCGCTCCTTATCATGATCACCATGTTCTGGGGAGGGACGTTCCTTGCCGTACAGTACGCGGTGAGCCTCAGCGGGCCGCTGTTTTTTGTCGGTTTGCGTTTCGCGACCGCCGCGCTGGCGGTGGGCCTGCTTTCGCTGCGCACTCTGCGCGGTCTGACGTGGCTGGAGGTGAAGGCCGGGCTAGCGATTGGCGTGGCGATTGCGCTGGGGTATGGCCTGCAGACCTGGGGACTACAGACCATCTCCAGCAGTAAATCTGCCTTTATCACCGCGATGTATGTGCCGCTGGTGCCGCTGCTGCAGTGGCTGTGCCTGGGACGTATGCCGGGGGTGATGTCCTGCGTGGGGATTGTGCTGGCCTTTATTGGTTTAATTCTGCTGGCCGGGCCGGAAAATAATCTGCTGGCGCTTGGCGTGGGGGAGATGATCACTCTGGCAAGCGCGGTGGCGATCGCGGCGGAGATTATCCTTATCAGCGCCTGGGCCGGAAAAGTCGATGTCCGCCGGGTGACGGTGGTGCAGCTGGCGACCGCGTCGCTGGTGGCTTTCGCCGCCATGAAGCCGGCGGGTGAATCGGTGCCGTCGTTGACGCCGGCCCTGCTCGGCGTCGCGCTGGGGCTGGGGATTTTCAGCGCGATCATTCAGGTGACCATGAACTGGGCGCAGCGCAGCGTCTCGCCGACGCGGGCCACCCTTATTTATACCGGTGAACCGGTATGGGCCGGTATTTTTGGCCGGCTGGCCGGTGAGCGTCTGCCGCTGCTGGCCCTGCTCGGCTGCGTTTTGATCCTCGCGGGGGTGCTGGTGAGCGAGCTGAAGTGGAAGCGCAAGTCGCCGCCGCAGATTGCAACGAATGACGATGCGCAGCCGCTCACGGACCTGGCCGATCGCCGCGAGCCATAATATTTTCCTTCTGACCCGACAGCGGCGCTTATCCTGGCTGGTACTCGTCCGGCTCTGATTGTCTCCAGGCCCGGCAAGCGCAGCGCCGCCGGGCGGTCAGGTTCCGTGCCCGTGGTGGTGCCGGATGGCGGCATAAATGCCTTATCCGGCCTACAGGATCACACCACCCAGGCCCACACCGCTCCCTGCGCCAACGCCGCGCTAATGTGGCTTACATCGGCGTTACCCTGGCCTCCTTCGCCTCGCGCGTCCCGCGATGAAGCAGCGCGTGCAGCAGGATCGCCCCGAAGGTGGCCGTGCCAATCCCGCCCAGCGTAAAGCCGCCCAGCGACAGCGCGAAATCGCCGGCGCCCAGCACCAGGGTCACCGACACCATGATCAAATTGCTGTTTTGACTCAGATCCACCCGGTTTTGCACCCAGATCCGCGCCCCGGCGACGGCAATTAAGCCAAATACCACGATCGAGGCGCCGCCGATCACCGACCCGGGAATGGTGTGGATTAATGCGCCGAACTTCGGCGAGAAACCCAACAGCATGGCAATCAGCGCCGCGGCGACAAACACCAGCGTTGAGTAGACCTTGGTCACCGCCATGACGCCGATGTTCTCCGCATAGGTGGTGACCCCGCTGCCGCCCACCGAACCGGAGAGCATGGTCGCCAGCCCGTCGCCGACGAAGGCGCGCCCCATGTACGGGTCCATATTGCGCCCGGTCATCCCGGCGACGGCCTTCAGGTGCCCGAGGTTCTCGGCCACCAGGATCACCGCGACCGGCGCAATCAACATCATCGCCTGGCCGTTAAAGGATGGGGTGGTAAAGTGCGGCAGCCCGAACCACGCCGCCTGGGCGAGGGGGGAGAAGTCCAGCGGTTTGCCAAGGCCCAGGCCGTTAGCTAGCAGGGCGTACAGCGCGCAGGCGACGATCAGGCCGACCAGGATCAGCAGTCGCTGCAGCATCCCGCGGGTAAATACCGCCACTATGCCGATGCAGAGCACAGTTAACACCGCCATCCAGCTGTCGAAGGCGCTGGCGGAGACGCTGCGCACGGCAATCGGCGCCAGGTTCAGGCCGATAGCCATCACCACCGCGCCGGTCACCACCGGCGGCATCAGGCGCTCGATCCAGCGGGTGCCGATCTTCATCACCACCAGACCAATCAGGGTGTAGACCAGCCCGCAGGCGATGATCCCGCCAAGGGCGACGCTCAGATGAGGGTTCAGCCCCTGGCCGTTAAAGCCGGTAATGGCGATCACCACCCCGACAAAAGCGGCGCTGGAGCCGAGATAGCTCGGCACCCGTCCGCCGGTGACGACAAAGAACAGCAGGGTGCCGACGCCCGACATCAGAATAGACAGGTTCGGGTCGAGCCCCATCAACAACGGCATCAGCACCGTCGCGCCGAACATCGCAACGGCGTGCTGCACGCCCATCACCAGCGTTTGCCCGGCCGACAAGCGTTCATCGGGGGCGACAACGCCGGATTCGGCGGCAGGAGAGGTCAGCTTCCAGCGAGGAAAATCGAAGAGTGCCATGATGATATCCCGGGTTAAAGGTTAACAAGCGGGTCGCATAAGCGTGTGATAGCCGCGGTCAAACCACATCAGTCCCCGGGGCTCCGGGTGACGAGTAATGGCCACGACGTGACAAAACAGAATGTCGTGCGTCCCGACGCTGACGCGCTGGTCGATGCGGCAGTCAAAGCTGACCAGAGCCGCCTCCAGCCGCGGACAGCCGGTGGCGCCGGTCTGCCAGTCGGCGGCGGCAAAACGCTCGTCCATTGCCGTTTTACCGCCAAACAGCGTCGACAGGGCCTCCTGTCCGGCCGCCAGGGTATTGACGCACAGCGTGTGGTGTTCGCTGAACACCGGCCACACCGAAGCCGAGCGGTTCAGGCAGACCAGCAGGGTCGGCGGCGTGTCGGTAACGCTGCAGACCGCGCTGGCGGTGAACCCCGCCCGGCCCGCCGGGCCATCGGTGGTAATAATGTTAACCGCGGCGCCGACGTGGGCCATGGCGTCACGGAAACTCGCTTTGTCCGTTAACTCCATCGTAAACTCCTTATGCCAGCAGGCAGGCTTCATCAAAGGACAGGCGCGGCAGGCGGCCGTACAGCTTGCCGGGGTCGCCATAGCCGATATTCACCAGCAGGTTGCTTTTCCAGCCGTTGTTGGCAAAAAATGCCGCGTCGACTTTTTCCCGGTCAAAACCGGACATTGGCCCGGTGTCGAGGCCCAGCGCCCGGCAGGCAAAAATCAGATACGCCGCCTGCAGGGAGCTGTTGCGAAACGCGGTCTCTTCCGCCAGCTGCGGGCTGGAGGTAAACCAGCTGCGGGCGTCACCGTGGGGAAACAGGGTCGGCAGCCGGTCGTAGAAGGCGCTATCCCACGCCACGATGGCGGTCACCGGCGCCTGCATGGTTTTCTGCAGATTGCCGCTGGAGAGCGTCGGGCGAAGTTTCTCTTTGCCTTCCGCGCTGCGCACGAACACGATGCGCGCTGGCGAACAGTTGGCGGAAGTCGGCCCCATTTTCATCAGGTCCCAGACGGCCTGCAGCTGCGCATCGCTCACTGGCTTATCCAGCCAGCCGTTGTGGGTCCGGGCCTGGGTAAACAGCGTCTCGCAGGCCGTGTGGTTTATCGCGTCGTTCATCGGGTCTCCCTGGCGACCGGCAGCATAGCGGCCAGCCCGTCGCGTAAAATGGTATTAAAGGTATCGGCGTCGGTGACGTTACAGGCATGGCCGCCCCACGGCATTTCCACGAGCTGGCTGCCGGGGATCGCCGTCTGCAGCACGCGGGAGCAGGAGGCGGGGACCAGCAGGTCGTCAGCGGCGCTGATAATCAGCGTCGGGCAGGCGATGGCCGACGCACGGCGTGAAAAATCAGCCTGCTTCAGGGCCCGTAGCCGCTTCAGCAGATTCTCTTTGCCCTGAAAATGGCTGATGGCAAGCGCATCTTCCGCTTCGAGGCGCGGCAGGCGCGCGGCCATCCATTCCGCCGGGTAGAGAAATAGCGGCTGCGCTTCGACCCACGCCTGTGCGCCGCCGGCATGCAGCAGACGCTCGCGCACCTGGAAGCAGCGGCGGGTATGCGGCGACAGCGACAGCCAGCCGTTGACCAGCGCCAGGGCGCTCACCGCCTCGGGGCGATCGAGCGCCAGCTGCAGGCCAATCAGCGCCCCCAGGGCGTGGCCCACCAGCGCGAAGCGGGCGATCCCCGCCGCTTGCAGAGCGCTGAACAGCTCCCCGGCCATCGTCGCCAGGCTGTAGTCGGCGGGCAGCGGACCGGCGTTCTCCCCGGTCCCGTTATGGTCATAACTCACCAGCTGATACTGTTCCTCCAGCGCCGCGCGCTGCGCCAGCCAGTAGCCGCCGCCCCCGCCCAGACCGGCGCTGAGGACCACCACCGGCGCGCCGGGCCACGGAGCCGGAGCAATATTGAGCCTCATCATGTCGGGGTACCGATATGGGCGACGCTGGCGATTTCCACCAGCGCATCGGGCTTCACCAGTCCGCACTGAATGCAGAAGCGCGCCGGTTTATCGCCGGGGAAGAACTCGGCGTAGACCTCGTTAATCGCGGCGTAATTTGTCCAGTCGGTGATAAAGATGCTGTTGAAAGTCACATCCGCCATACTCCCGCCCGCCGTTTCGATAACGCTCCTGATGGTCTCCAGCACGTGGCGGGTTTGCGCCTTTGGGTCGCCGATGTGCACCACATTGTTTTGCTTATCAAACGGCAGGGTGCCCGAGACGTAGACCACCCCGTCGGCGAGCGTCCCCGGAACAAAGGGGGCAATCGGCGCGGTGGTGCCTGGCGGAATAATCACCTGTTTAGGCATAACGTTTCTCCTTGGCTAAAGCCAGCGGGGCGGCGGGGGACAGCGCGTGGCAGAAGCTCTCAACGTCGCTGACCCAGCCGAAAAAGGTTTCAATATTGAACAGCGCCGCCTGCTGGGCGAAGGCCGGGCCGGCCTGATGGGTGGCATCCTCCAGCACGATGCCGAAGTATTCGAGAAAGAAGCCATCGCGCAGCGTCGATTCGACGCAGACGTTGGTGGCGATCCCGGTGAACACCAGGTGGCGTATGCCGCGGCTGCGCAAAATGCTGTCGAGCGGGGTGTTAAAGAAGCCGCTGTAGCGCGGTTTCGGCAACACGATATCGCCTTCCTGCGGCGTCAGCTCGTCCACCAGCTGATAATCCCAGCCGCCTTTCGCCAGCAGCTTGCCCTGCAGCTCCGGACGCTGACGCATCGTTTTCAGCGCGTTGGATTTGTGATAGTTCGGCGAGCCCGGGCCGCCAGCTTCAACATACTGATCATCCCAGCCATTCTGGAACCAGATAATCAACATACCCGCGGCGCGAGCGGCGGCGACGGCGGTATTAATATTGTCGATAACCGGCCGGGTAGCGGAGACGTCAAAGCCGGCGAGATCCAGATAACCGCCCTGGCTGGCGTAGGCGTTCTGCATATCGACCACAATCAGCGCGCTCTGCTGCGGCGCGAAGGACAGGGATTCCGGGCGAGCGGGAAGGGTAATCATCAGGCCACCTCACGGGTAACAGAAGCAATGTGGTTCCGGCAGCGCATCAGCGGCTGAATGCGTTCGCCAAAGGCGTCAATGCCGGCAAGAAAATCATCAAAGGTCAGCAGCACGCCGTCGGTGCCGGGCACGCTCGCTACTTCATCAAGCATACGGGCGACGCTGGCATACGATCCGACCAGGGTGCCCATGTTAATGTTGACCGCCGAGGTGGGGTCGGCCATCTGGCGCACGTTGGTATCGCTGCCGGAGCGGGTATCTTTCTGACTTTGCTCGGTGAGCCACGCCAGCGCTTCTTCATCGGCGCCCGCTTTGTAATGTTCCCATTTGGCGCGCGCCGCCTCGTCGGTTTCGTCGGCGATCACCATGAACAGCACATAGGACCCCACGTCGCGGCCGGTTTTTTCCGCCGCCTGCATCATGCGTGCGGCGGTCGGGGCAAAGGCCGTTGGCGTGTTGACCCCTTTGCCAAAGCAAAAGTTGTAGTCCGCATGCTGGGCGGAGAAGGCCATCCCGGCATCGCTCTGCCCGGCGCAGATCACCTTCATCGGCTGCGACGGGCGCGGGCTGACCCGGCAGTCGTTCATGGTGAAGTAGTCACCTTTGAAATCGCTGCGCCCGGTGCCCCACAGGTCATGGAGCACCTGGACGTATTCGGTGAGATAGTCATAGCGGCTGGCGAAATAGTCATCTCCCGGCCACATGCCCATCTGGTCATATTCCGGTTTTTGCCAGCCGGTCACCAGATTGACGCCAAACCGGCCGCCGGAGATGGAGTCGATAGTGGAGGCCATCCGGGCGACAATCGCCGGCGGCAGCGTCAGGGTGGCGGCGGTGGCGTAGATCTGGATCTTCGAGGTCACCGCGGCCAGGCCGGCCATCAGGGTGAAGGACTCCAGGTTGTGATCCCAGAATTCAGTTTTCCCGCCGAAGCCGCGCAGTTTGATCATGGAGAGCGCGAAGTCGAAATGGTAGTGCTCGGCCTTCTGCACGATGGCCTTATTCAGTTCAAAGGTCGGCATATACTGCGGGGCATGGGTGGAGATCAGCCAGCCGTTGTTGCCAATGGGAACGAAAACACCAATTTTCATACCTACCTCTCTGCAGTCATGGAAGATGGGTTGCGATGGTGCGGCATCCTGCCTCTCCCTGGACCACCTCGCAGAAAAGGTAAAGCAAAGGCGATGCCAGTTTTATAAATGCCAATGTTATTAATGTGTTACTTTTGAGTTGCTAAAAAGGACGATAAAAAAGTGGACTGGATGGTCAAAATCAGTGCACGAAAAAACGGCAGTCATGCGCAATCAGGGTGCATGGGGTCGTGTCGGCGCAGGGCTTTTGCTATGCTGGTGGCGTCAACTGAAGGAGAGGATGTATGGCACAGGGCGCGGTGAAGAAAAGCGGCAAACGTTCACAAGCGGTCAGCGCCAAAAAGGAGGCCATCCTGGCCGCCGCGCTGGAGGCATTTTCGCAATTTGGTATTCACGGTACGCGGCTGGAGCAGGTGGCTGAGCGCGCCGGGGTATCGAAAACCAATCTGCTCTATTACTACCCTTCGAAAGAGGCGCTGTATGTGGCAGTCCTGCAGCAGATCCTCGCCATCTGGCTGGCGCCGCTGAAGGCCTTTCGTGAGGATATCAGCCCGCTGGTGGCGATCCGCGAATATATTCGCCTGAAGCTGGAAGTGTCCCGCGATCACCCCCAGGCCTCGAAGCTCTTCTGCCTCGAGATGCTGCAGGGGGCGCCGCTGCTGATGGGCGAACTGACCGGGGATCTGAAAGCGCTGGTCGATGAGAAATCGGCGATAGTCTCCGGCTGGATCGACCGCGGCAAGCTGGCGCCGGTCGATCCACAGCATTTAATCTTTATGATCTGGGCTACCACCCAGCATTACGCCGACTTCGCCACCCAGGTGGAGGCGGTCACCGGCGCCACGCTGCAGGATGCGGCCTTTTTTGAACAAACGGTCGATAATGTCCAGCGGATGATTATCGAAGGCATTCGCGTCCGTTAATTGGCGGGCGGCAGCGGGCAGCTTTGATCGCCATCCTCGCACTGTAGCAGCGAGGCGAGGAAAGACTCCCGCTCCACGCTCTTATCGGTCATGCACTGGCTGACCAGCATTGGCTGCATGCTGCCGCCTTCGGCGCCGGACGCGAGAAAGGCGCAGTCGGCGTCGCGGAGGGCGATCCATGCCTGCTGCGCCTGCTTCAGTAATGTTTGTTGTTTACCCACCGCCCGCTGCAGGGCCTGCTGCCAGGTGTCGTTCAGTTTTTTATCGGCCGCCTGATACTGCGCAGCCGCGCACTGATTCATTTCGGTTTGGGTGTTGGCGCTGCTGCACTCGTCCGCCAGCGCCGCGCCGCTGGCCAGCAGGGCCATCACGGCAAATAACGTGCGTTTCATTGTTCTGCTCCCATAAAAAAGGCTCCCGTCCGGGAGCCTTAATTAAACACAGCTGACGTCGGCTGTCATTAGCTGATCGCAGCGCAGACTGATTGCCCGGATGGCGGCGCACAGCGCCTTATCCGGGCTACCCTTTGGCGGTGGTAGGTAGCCCCGGTAAGCGTAGCGCCACCGGGGAGCCCGTTTTAACCGATGGTCATCAGGCTGGCGTTACCGCCTGCCGCCGCGGTGTTAACGCTCAGCGAACGCTCGATATACAGCCGCTCCAGCAGCAGATTGGTTTCGCCGCGGGCGAAACCCTGCACGGAGACAATCGCCCCGTCGCGCGCCGCCACCTGCTCGCACAGCTCGCGCAGCTGGTCGGAATCGCCGTGGTAGATAACCGCGTCGAAGGCCTGGCCAGGCAACTGCTCCGCTTTGGCAAAGCGAATGCGCTCGCTGACCTCCCGCGGCAGTTTCTTCGCCAGATCGCGCTGCAGGGCGCTGTCCGGCCACAGTACTTCACAACCCACCGCCAGCACAGCCGCCAGCTGGATCAGCGCATCCTGTTCGTTATCCGCTACGCACAGCACGCGCTCGCGCGGCATCAGCGTCAGGGTGTTGCGCTCGCCGGTTGGCCCCGGCAGCAGGCGTTGGGTGCCGCTTTGCGCCTGCTCGCTGTACTGCTGGCACAGCGCCTGCAGCTCAGGACGGCCCGCGGCCCACTGCTGCAGCGCCTGCAGCGGTTTTTCCAGCAGCGTTTTCAGCTGGGCGTCCAGCGGACGCTCTGCATCCTGGCGGGCGAAGGTCACGCCAACCGCGTCCTGTGGACGGCTGGAGAGCAGACGGTACAGATACAGCGGACCGCCGGCTTTCGGACCGGTACCGGACAGCCCTTCGCCGCCGAACGGCTGCACGCCGACCACCGCGCCAACCATATTGCGGTTGACGTACAGGTTGCCCACCTTGGCGCTGCCGGTGACCTGGGCGATGGTTTCGTCGATACGGGTATGCACGCCGAGGGTCAGGCCGTAGCCAGAGGCGTTAATCTGCTCGACCAGTTTGTCCAGCTCGTTACGGTTGTAGCGCACCACGTGCAGTACCGGGCCGAAGACCTCTTTTTTCAGCTCGTCGAAGCTGTCGAGTTCGATAAGCGTCGGCGGCACGAAGGTCCCGTGACGCCATTCGCGGGCGTCTTCGCTATTCTCACGCACCGCCTGGTAGACGGTGCGGCCTTTGGCGCGCATCGCCTGAATATGGCGTTCGATATTCTCTTTCGCTTCCGCATCGATAACCGGACCGATATCGGTGGTCAGGCGCCCCGGATTGCCCATCCGGCACTCGCTCATGGCGCCGCGCAGCATGGTTAAGGTGTGATCGGCGACCTCTTCCTGCAGGCATAGCACGCGCAGGGCGGAGCAGCGCTGGCCGGCGCTGTCGAACGCGGAAGCCAGCACGTCGATCACTACCTGCTCGGTGAGCGCCGACGAATCGACGATCATCGCGTTCATCCCGCCGGTTTCGGCGATCAGCGGCGTCGGGCGGCCCTGGGGATCGAGGCGGCTGGCGATATTGCGCTGCAGCAGGGTGGCCACTTCGGTGGAGCCGGTGAACATCACGCCGCGCACGCGCTCATCGGAGGTTAGCGCGGCGCCCACGGTCTCCCCGCGGCCCGGCAGCAGTTGAATAACGCCCGGCGGCACGCCGGCTTCCAGCAGAATCGCCACGCCCTGGGCGGCGATAAGCGGCGTCTGCTCGGCAGGTTTCGCCAGCACGCTGTTGCCGGCCGCCAGCGCGGCGGCAATCTGGCCGGTGAAGATCGCCAGCGGGAAGTTCCACGGGCTGATACAGACCACCGGACCCAGCGGGCGGTGAGTTTCATTATCGAAATCGTCGCGCACCTGGCCGGCGTAATAGTGCAGGAAGTCAACGGCTTCGCGCACTTCAGCGATGGCGTTGCTGAAGGTTTTACCCGCCTCGCGCACCAGGATCCCCATCAGGGTCGGCATCTGGCTTTCCATCAGCACCGCGGCGCGCTCAAGAATGGCGGCGCGCTCCTGCGGCGGAGTGGCGAACCAGATCGGCGCATTGTTGATAGCGCTGGTCAGCGCCTGCTGCACTTCAGCGTCACTGGCTTCGCGGACGTAGCCGACGATATCTTTCGGCTCTGCCGGGTTAACCACCGGCTGCATCTCGCCTTCGGCCACCGGCTGCTCCAGCATCGGCAATGCCTGCCATTTATGCAGCGCGCTGTTGAGCAGGGAAGAGGAGAGGGAGGCCAGACGGTGCTCGTTCGCCAGATCGAGACCGGCGGAGTTGCTCCGGCCGCTGCCGTAGAGATCGCGCGGCAGCGGGATTTTCGGATGCGGCAGGCCGGCCTGGCCTTCCTGCTGCGCCAGTTTTTCTACCGCGCTGACCGGGTCGGCCACCAGCTCGTCCAGCGGCAGGGTATTGTCCGCGATACGGTTGACGAAAGAGGTATTGGCGCCGTTCTCCAGCAGACGACGCACCAGATACGCCAGCAGCGTCTCGTGGGTGCCCACCGGGGCGTAGATCCGGCACGGCCGATTCAGTTTGCCGTCGGCGACCTTGCCCACCACCTGCTCGTACAGCGGTTCGCCCATACCGTGCAGGCACTGGAACTCATACTGGCCCGGGTAGTAGTTCTGGCCCGCCAGCTGGTAGATAGCCGCCAGAGTATGGGCGTTATGGGTGGCGAACTGCGGGTAAATCAGGTTCGGCACCGCCAGCAGCTTCTTAGCGCAGGCGAGGTAGGAGACGTCGGTGTAAACCTTGCGGGTGTATACCGGATAGCCTTCGAGACCTTCCATCTGCGCGCGTTTAATTTCGCTATCCCAGTAGGCGCCTTTCACCAGACGGATCATCAGGCGACGGCGGCTGCGGGTGGCGAGGTCAATCAGGTAATCAATGACAAACGGACAGCGCTTCTGGTAGGCCTGAATCACGAAGCCAATCCCGTTCCAGCCGGCCAGTTCCGGCTCGAAGCACAGTTTTTCCAGCAGGTCGAGGGAGATCTCCAGACGGTCTGCCTCTTCGGCGTCAATATTGATGCCGATGTCATACTGGCGCGCCAGCAGGGTCAGCGATTTCAGCCGCGGGTAAAGCTCTTCCATCACCCGGTCATACTGCGCGCGGCTGTAGCGCGGGTGCAGCGCGGAGAGCTTAATGGAGATACCCGGACCTTCATAAATGCCGCGGCCGTTGGAGGCTTTGCCGATGGCATGAATCGCCTGCTGATAAGAAACCATATAGGCCTGGGCGTCAGCGGCGGTCAGGGCGGCTTCGCCGAGCATATCGTAGGAGTAGCGGAACCCTTTTTCTTCCAGCTTGCGGGCGTTGGCCAGCGCTTCGGCGATGGTTTCCCCGGTGACGAACTGCTCGCCCATCAGGCGCATCGCCATATCCACGCCTTTGCGGATCAGCGGTTCGCCGCTCTTGCCGATGATGCGGTTCAGGGAGCGGGAGAGGCTGGTCTCGTTATGGGTCGACACCAGTTTTCCGGTGAACAGCAGCCCCCAGGTGGCGGCGTTGACGAACAGCGACGGGCTGCGGCCGATGTGCGACTGCCAGTTGCCGTTGCTGATTTTGTCGCGGATCAGCGCATCGCGGGTGGCTTTATCCGGAATACGCAGCAGGGCTTCCGCCAGGCACATCAGCGCCACCCCTTCCTGTGAAGAGAGGGAGAACTCCTGCAGCAGGCTCTGCACCATGCCGGCGCGGCCGCTGGCGGTTTTCTGGTTGCGCAGTTTTTCCGCCAGCTGATACGCCAGCTTGTGCGCCTGTTCGCCCAGCGGCTGCGGCAGACGGGCCTGCTCCAGCAGCATCGGTACCGCGTCGGTTTCCGGACGTCGCCAGGCGGCGGTGATCGCCGCGCGGCTCACCGACTGCGGCAGGATCTGCTCGGCGAATTCGAGGAATGGCTGATAGGGCTCTTCCGTTGGTTCACTGGCGTCATCGCTTTCGTTGGCGGCTCCGGAGAGCAGGGCCGGCAGCTCAGGCAGCGTCTCGTCGTTCTCCAGTTTTTCCAGATAATTAAAGATGGCCTGCTTAATCAGCCAGTGCGGCGTGCGGTCAATACGGCTCGCGGCGGATTTAATGCGCTCGCGGGTTGCGTCGTCAAGCTTAACACCCATGGTGGTGGTGCCCATGCTCAAAACTCCTGTCATTTATCGTTAGGCTTATGCGGTTGCATGGAAATATCCACTATGTTGCAACTTTGTGCAACCTTGTTAATTGTGGCTTGTGACGGAAGCCGTGAAATGGCTAATTTGTTAAAAATAACCCCTAAAATAGCAGAAATTTAACCCCGGGCTCATAGGGTATTTGTATGCGTGAGTTAACACTTTTGTTTGGTGCAACCTTTAAAAACGTGAGAGAGTGCAACCTCTAACAAATTGACGTTTTGCGCCGTCGGTTTTTCGTGTAAATGCTGTGTTAAATCGTTTGTGAAAAACCGAAGCTTCCGTCAGGATACGGTCGCCCAATTAAACAATGCGCCATTACCCCGTTCCGGTAGTGGAAAAAAACGACGAAGTTGGACGCTGTCGATAAAAATTCTGGAGACTTTGCATGGCTATTAGCACACCGATGCTGGTGACATTTATTGTTTATATTTTTGGTATGGTATTGATAGGGTTTATTGCCTGGCGTTCGACCAAAAACTTCGATGATTATATTCTCGGGGGAAGGAGTCTGGGGCCATTTGTGACCGCGCTTTCCGCAGGGGCGTCGGATATGAGCGGCTGGCTGCTGATGGGCCTGCCAGGGGCGATTTTTCTCTCCGGGATTTCCGAAAGCTGGATCGCCATTGGCTTAACGCTGGGGGCGTGGATTAACTGGAAGCTGGTGGCCGGTCGCCTGCGCGTGCATACCGAGGTGAATAATAACGCCCTGACGCTGCCCGATTATTTTACCGGCCGTTTTGAAGATAAAAGCCGGGTGCTGAGAATTATTTCGGCGCTGGTTATTCTGCTGTTCTTTACCATCTATTGCGCTTCAGGAATTGTCGCGGGGGCGCGTCTGTTTGAAAGCACCTTCGGCATGAGTTATGAAACCGCACTGTGGGCCGGGGCGGCGGCGACGATTATCTATACCTTCGTCGGCGGCTTCCTCGCGGTTAGCTGGACCGATACCGTGCAGGCCAGCCTGATGATTTTCGCGCTGATCCTCACCCCGGTGATCGTGATTATTTCCGTCGGCGGCTTTGGCGATTCGCTGGAAGTGATTAAGCAGAAGAGCATCGAAAATATCGACATGCTGAAAGGGCTGAACTTCGTGGCGATTATCTCGCTGATGGGCTGGGGGCTGGGTTATTTCGGTCAGCCGCATATTCTGGCGCGCTTTATGGCGGCGGATTCGCACCACAGCATCGTTCACGCACGTCGCATTAGTATGACCTGGATGATCCTGTGCCTCGGCGGGGCGGTGGCCGTCGGCTTCTTTGGCATCGCCTACTTCAATAACAACCCGAGCCTGGCGGGCGCGGTTAACCAGAACGCCGAGCGCGTGTTTATCGAACTGGCGCAAATCCTGTTTAACCCGTGGATTGCCGGGATCCTGCTGTCGGCGATTCTGGCGGCGGTGATGTCCACTCTGAGCTGTCAGCTGCTGGTCTGCTCGAGCGCAATTACCGAAGACCTGTATAAAGCCTTCCTGCGTAAAAACGCCGGTCAGAAAGAGCTGGTGTGGGTGGGCCGTATGATGGTGCTGGTGGTTGCCCTGGTGGCCATTGCCCTGGCGGCCAATCCGGAAAACCGCGTGCTGGGTCTGGTGAGCTACGCCTGGGCTGGCTTCGGCGCCGCCTTTGGCCCGGTGGTCCTGTTCTCGGTAATGTGGTCGCGCATGACCCGTAACGGCGCGCTGGCCGGGATGGTGATTGGCGCCCTGACCGTGATCGTCTGGAAGCAGTTTGGCTGGCTGGGCCTGTATGAAATCATTCCGGGCTTTGTCTTCGGCAGCATCGGGATTGTGGTCTTTAGCCTGCTGGATAAAGCGCCGTCGGCCAGCATGCAGCAGCGCTTTGCCGAAGCGGATGCCCACTACCATACGCCGCCGCCGGTACGCGCCACGGCTGAGTAAGATCATCTAATGCTCACGAGCCCGCCGCTGGCGGGCTTTTTATTGCCTGGTGCCGTGCCGGAATATTATAACCCTTGCTAATTATCTGAAAATCCGCTGATATTTCCTGACTAATAACAATGAGGATAGCAAAGATGACGTTCAGACAGGGTGCAATGGCGCTGGTGCTGGCAGGGTTACTCAGCGGCTGCGTGGCGGGTGGAAGTTCATCGACCAGCGCGCCGAAGCCCGGCGTCTGCCCGGCGGATAAGTCCATGGTGCAAACCACGCTTTACTTCGGTCTGAGCCGCCCGGCGGGGAAAGACATCACCGCTGAAGAGTGGCAACAGTTTGTCGACCGTGACGTCACGCCGCGCTTTCGCGACGGGCTGACGGTGTTTGATGCCCACGGCCAGTGGCTTGGCCAGAATGGTCAGGTGGTGCGGGAGCAGAGCAAGGCGCTGATGGTGATCCATGGGCATGACGCGCAGAGCGAGGCCGGTATTGAGGCTCTGCGCCAGGGCTATAAATCACGCTTCGCGCAGGAGTCGGTGATGCGTGTCGACCAGCCGGTCTGCGTGCAGTTCTGAGTAAACGGCGGGGGCAGCCCCGCCGTTTGTTTTACAGCACCAGCCCGGCGAAGCTGGCGGAAAGCAGGCTCACCAGCGTGGCGCTATACACCAGCCGCAGGCCGAAGCGGGAGACGATATTGCCCTGCGGTTCATTCAGGCCTTTGATCGCCCCGGCGATAATGCCGATCGAGGCAAAGTTGGCAAACGACACCAGGAATACCGAGAGAATGCCGAGCCCGCGAGGGGTCATGCTGGCGGCAATCTTTTGCAGCTCAATCATCGCCACAAATTCGTTAGCGACCAGTTTGGTGGCCATGATGCTGCCGGCGTTTAGCGCATCGCTCAGCGGGATGCCGATAAGCCACGCCAGCGGATAAAAGACGTAGCCGAGGATCTGCTGGAAGCTGAGACCAAACAGGGTGGCGAATAGCGCGTTAATGGCGCTGATCAGGGCGATAAAACCGATCAGCATCGCCAGAATAATCATCGCCACTTTAAAGCCGGCCAGAATATACTCCCCGAGCATTTCAAAGAAACTCTGCGATTCATGCAGCTTCTCGAGTTTTATTTCCTGCTCGCTGCCCGGCCGCGTCGGGTTAATTACCGACAGCACGATAAAGGTGCTGAACATATTGAGGATCAGCGCTGCGACGACATATTTGGCGTCCAGCATGGTCATATAGGCGCCGACAATCGACAGCGATACGGTCGACATGGCCGTCGCCGCCATAGTGAACAGTCGCCGTGAGGAGAGGTCGCCCAGTACGCCCTTGTAGGCAATGAAGTTCTCCGACTGGCCGAGGATCAGCGAGCTGACCGCGTTGAAAGATTCCAGCTTACCCATGCCGTTTACTTTCGACAGCAGGGTGCCAATCACGCGAATAAAAATCGGCAGGATCCGCCAGTGCTGGAGAATACCAATCAGCGCGGAAATAAACACAATCGGACACAGGACGCCCAGGAAAATAAAGGCTAAGCCTTTTTCGCTCATGCCGCCAAAGACGAAATTGGTCCCTTCGGCGGCAAAGCCTAACAGCGAAGCAAAAAAGCCGGAAATATTTTTTACCAGCCACAGGCCGCTTTCGGCGTGCAGGAAAAAGAAAGCGAGCGCTATTTCGATAATAATCAACTGGAGAATATAACGAATACGAATTTTTTGTCTGTCGTAGCTGACAAGCCAGGCCAGGGCGAGGATCACCGCCAGCGCCAGCAGGAAATGAAAAAATGCAGTCATGTTGTTCTTTTCGCAAGTCAATAAGGCCGCCATTTAGCCATAGCCGCTACGGCGGGTAAATATCTGGCGTAAAAAATCCTTTGCTTATTCTTTCCCTTCATAACAGGCGAATATTTTCATAAGTCATTATTTGTCAGCGATTTATTTACAACTGATCATCATTCTCTGCACATTTCGCTTGTGTTTCTGAGCATTGTAATGATAATCACTATCATAAATATTACCTGTTTTTGCATTCGTTGACGGTGCTTTACATTTAAGGGTATTGGCATGTTTGTCCCATTTCTCATTATGTTACGCGAAGGCCTGGAGGCGGCGCTGATTGTCAGCCTGATCGCCAGCTATCTGAAACGCACCCAGCGCGGCAACTGGATTGGCGTGATGTGGATTGGCGTGATCCTCGCGGCGGCGCTATGTCTTGGCTTAGGCATTTTTATCAACGAAACCACCGGTGAATTTCCTCAGCGTGAACAGGAGCTGTTCGAAGGGATCGTCGCGGTCATTGCGGTGGTGATCCTGACGTGGATGGTCTTCTGGATGCGCAATGTCTCACGCAACGTCAAGCAGCAGCTGGAGCAGGCCGTGGACAAGGCGCTGCAGCGCGGTAATCACCACGGCTGGGCGCTGGTGATGATGGTCTTTTTCGCGGTCGCCCGTGAGGGGCTGGAGTCGGTCTTCTTTCTGCTGGCGGCCTTCCAGCAGGATGTCGGCATCTGGCCGCCGCTGGGGGCGCTGCTGGGTCTGGCCACCGCTATCGTGCTGGGCTTCCTGATCTACTGGGGCGGTATCCGCCTTAACCTTGGCGTGTTCTTCAAATGGACCAGCCTGTTTATTCTGCTGGTGGCCGCTGGCCTGGCCGCGGGGGCGATCCGCGCCTTCCACGAGGCGGGCCTGTGGAACCTGTTCCAGGATACCGCCTTCGATCTGAGCAACGTGCTGTCGACGCATACGCTGTTCGGCACGCTGCTGGAAGGGATCTTCGGCTATCAGGAGACGCCGAGCGTCAGCGAAGTGGCTGTCTATCTGCTTTATCTGATCCCGGCGCTGGTGCTGTTTGCCCTGCCGCCGCGGAATAATACCACTGCCTCGCGGGCTGCCTGACCGGGCGCTGCGAGCTTATAAGCGACACTCTACTTACCGAAAGGGATGATCATGATGATTCATTTTCGCCGTAATGCGCTGCGGGTGACCGTGGCCGCGCTGCTCAGCTCTGCATTCGGTGCTCAGGCTGCGGATATCCCGCAGGTTAAAGTCACCGTCAACGACAAGCAGTGCGAGCCGATGCAGGTGACCGTTAACGCGGGTAAAACCCAGTTTATTATTCAGAACCACAGCCAGAAAGCGCTGGAGTGGGAGATTCTGAAAGGGGTGATGGTGGTGGAAGAGCGCGAAAACATCGCGCCGGGCTTTACTCAGAAGCTCACCGCGAACCTGCAGCCGGGCGAATATGACATGACCTGTGGCCTGCTCACCAACCCGAAAGGCAAACTGATCGTCACCGGCGCCGCCACCAAAGACGCGGCGAAAGCGGATGCGGTGTTGAGCCTCGGCGACGCGATCACCGCCTATAAAGCCTATGTGACGGCGGAAACCGCGCAGCTGGTTAGCGGCACCAAAGCCTTTACCGACGCGGTGAAAGCCGGCGATATCGAAAAAGCGAAAGCGCTGTACGCCCCGACGCGTCAGCATTACGAGCGCATCGAGCCCATTGCCGAGCTGTTCTCTGACCTTGACGGCAGCATCGACGCCCGCGAAGACGACTTCGAGAAAAAAGCGGAAGATCCGAAATTTACCGGTTTCCACCGTCTGGAAAAAGCGCTGTTTGGCGATAACAGCGTCAAAGGGATGGAAAAATATGCCGATCAGCTGAACAGCGATGTGCTGGAGCTGCAAAAGCGTATCAGCGAGCTGGCGTTCCCGCCGTCAAAAGTCGTGGGCGGCGCGGCAGGATTAATTGAGGAAGTCGCGGCCAGCAAGATCAGCGGTGAAGAAGATCGCTACAGCCATACCGATCTGTGGGACTTCCAGGCCAACATTGACGGCGCGCAGAAAATTGTCGACCTGCTGCGCCCGCAGCTGCAAAAAGAGAACAGCGCGCTGCTGGCGAAAGTGGACGCCAACTTTAAGAAAGTGGACAGCATCCTCAGCAAATATCGCACCAAAGACGGTTTCGAGACCTACGATAAGCTGACCACCGCCGACCGTAATGCGCTGAAAGGGCCGATCACCACCCTGGCGGAAGATCTGGCTCAGCTGCGCGGGATCCTGGGGCTGGACTAAGTCGATGGCACAGCAGAAACCCCACGACGTGAACGAGCCGTCACGTCGTCGCTTACTGAAAGGGATCGGCGCGCTTGGCGGCGCGCTGGCCATCACCGGCGGCTGCCCGGTAGCGCATGCGGCAAAAGCGGAAAGTTCCCCGGGGACGCTCACACCCGACGCGCGCCAGGAAAAGCAGCCATTCTATGGCCGGCATCAGGCGGGCATTCTGACGCCGCAGCAGGCTTCGATGATGCTGGTGGCCTTCGATGTGCTGGCGGCTGATAAAGCCGACCTCGAGCGGCTGTTTCGACTGCTGACCCAGCGTATCGCCTTTTTAACCCAGGGCGGCCCGGCGCCGGACACGCCGAATCCGCGGCTGCCGCCGATGGATTCCGGCATCCTGGGGCCGTGGATTGCGCCAGATAACCTGACCATCACCGTCTCGGTCGGCCATTCGCTATTTGATGAGCGCTTTGGCCTGGCGGATAAAGCACCGAAAAAGCTGCAGCCGATGACCCGCTTCCCCAACGATTCGCTGGATGCCGCGCTTTGCCATGGCGACCTGCTGCTGCAGATCTGCGCCAATACTCAGGATACGGTGATCCACGCCCTGCGTGATGTCATCAAACATACGCCGGATCTGCTGAGCGTGCGCTGGAAGCGGGAAGGGTTTATCTCCGACAGCGCGGCGCGCAGCAAAGGCAAAGAGACCCCCATCAACCTGTTGGGGTTTAAGGACGGCACCGCTAACCCGGAGAGCCACGACAGCGCGTTGATGGATAAGGTAGTGTGGGTGACAGCCGATCAGGACGAGCCGACCTGGACCGTGGGCGGCAGCTATCAGGCGGCGCGAATTATCCAGTTTCACGTGGAGTTCTGGGATCGGACGCCGCTCAAGGAGCAGCAGACGATCTTTGGTCGCGACAAGCACACCGGTGCGCCGCTGGGGATGAAAAACGAACACGATACCCCGGATTACAGTAAAGATCCTAACGGCGAAGTCATTGCGCTGGATAGCCATATTCGTCTGGCCAATCCCCGCACGCCGGAAACCCAGTCCAGCCTGATGATGCGCCGCGGCTACAGCTATTCGCTGGGGGTTACTAACGCCGGACAACTGGATATGGGGCTGTTATTCGTTTGCTATCAGCACGATCTGGAAAAGGGTTTTCTGACGGTGCAGAAACGGCTTAACGGCGAGGCGCTGGAGGAGTATGTCAAACCGATCGGCGGGGGCTACTTCTTTGTTTTACCCGGCGTAGTGGATGAAAAACACTATCTGGGAGAGTCGCTGCTGCAGGCCTGATACCGACCCTGCCCGTAAGGGCAGGGCGTTTTCTGCTGTTTTTCTCATTTTTCTTATATTTCCTGCCATGTGTTATATTTCTGTAATACAAATGACCGATAGTCTCCTACACTTGCTTAAGAACTATTTGTTGCGTCATTGTGAAAAATAAGTTGCATTAAGAATCTTTTTTGATGTACTTATTACATACGCGGTAGTTCCCGGCAGTGTGACGTTTCACTATGGAGATCGCGAATGGTAAGGTCCCGTACCGGACAACGTAAAACCTCAGACCGTACTCTTCAGCACGGAAGCCCCGCTTCCGGCAGCGATTTTCTTACTCTTTCTCTCTCCGCTTCGCATTATTACAACCTTGGCAGGGTACGCGGTGCGCGTAGCCGCGACTCGTTGTCAGTTCTACCGGCAAGCAATGGCTTACAAGGAAGCCAAACCTCAATCGTTCGTGCGCATAGTCGCGTCGATGTTGACGCGTGTGATGTAAACCAACAACGCAAGGTGCTATCCATGGGAAGACAAAAAGCAGTGATCAAAGCTCGTCGTGAAGCAAAACGTGTGCTGAGACGGGATTCACGCAGCCATAAGCAGCGTGAAGAAGAATCGGTCACATCGCTTGTGCAAATGAGTGGCGTAGAATCAATTGGCATGGCGCGGGACAGCCGTGATACTTCCCCAATTGAGGCGCGCAATGAGGCTCAGGCGCATTATTTGAATGCCATCGACAATAAGCAGCTGATTTTCGCTACCGGCGAAGCTGGATGCGGCAAGACCTGGATCAGTGCGGCGAAGGCAGCTGAAGCCCTGATCCATAAGGATGTGGACAGAATTATTGTTACCCGTCCCGTTCTGCAGGCCGACGAAGATCTCGGCTTCTTACCGGGAGATATCGCCGAGAAGTTCGCTCCCTATTTCCGACCGGTTTACGATGTGCTGGTGAAAAGGCTGGGGGCTTCTTTTATGCAGTACTGCCTGCGTCCGGAAATCGGCAAGGTGGAAATCGCGCCGTTCGCCTATATGCGCGGACGTACCTTTGAAAATGCGGTGGTGATTCTGGACGAGGCCCAGAACGTGACCGCAGCGCAAATGAAGATGTTTTTAACCCGCCTCGGGGAGAACGTGACGGTCATCGTCAATGGCGATATCACCCAGTGCGACTTGCCCTCTGGCGTGAGATCTGGCCTGAGCGATGCGCTGGCGCGTTTTGAGGAAGACGAGATGATCGGCATCGTGCGTTTCACCACCGATGACTGCGTGCGCTCGGCCCTCTGCCAGCGGACGCTGAAAGCCTATTATTAATCGTCATACTGTGAGCAAGGCCCGGGCTAGCCCGGGCTTTGTTGTTTTGATCCTTGCGACAGTCTGAAGTGCGGATAAAATTTCTGTTTTGAGGGATCCATCGCTGTATGTGATAGAATTTCTTCTCTGTAATACAAGAATATCTGCTTTGCTATACATAAGCGCCTTTCTAATAATTTCTTTCGTCTTACGCCGTTTTACTCATTTAATTGTATGGATACTTGTAAGGGAAGCACAATGGTCGTACATGGGAAAGTTATCAAGTTATTAATTACTATTTTGATGGTGGGGTTGTCATCCGCTGCTTATAGTAAAGATTATCAGGCAGGGAAAAACTTCACTGTTATTCATTCTACTGTTAAGCAACCGCCGCCACTGGTTGAGTTTTTTTCCTTCTACTGCGGACCTTGTTATGCGTTTGCAGAGCGCATCAATGTTGATACAGCTATCAGAAAGCGCCTGCCCGACGATATGAAACTGGAAAAATACCATGTCAGCCAGATGGGGCCTTTAGGACCAGCATTAACAGAAGCATGGGCCGTAGCACAATATGCTGGGGTAGATGGCAAGGTGGAAAAGTTATTGTTTGAAGGTTTACAGGTTAAGCGTGATATTAAAACGGCAGCTGATATTGTTATGGTGTTTAATCAACTTGGCATTACGTCAGAGAAATATGCCGAAATGCAAAGTAACTTTATGGTAAAAGCTTTAATTGCCAGACAGGATAATCTGGTCGAAAAAATGAAAGTGCATGGTACGCCTTCTTTTTATGTTTCAGGAAAATATCATATTAACAATGCATCACTCGCGCAAGATGACTATGATACCTATGCAGAGGATATGGCTAATCTGGTTTTATTTTTGCTTAACAAGCCCCTGTAACACGAAGTGAGAAAGTATCATTAGGTATGTCTTTTTCGTTCTGTCCGGGTGGCGTTGCCACTCGTCGAACCCCGGTCGGGGGTTCTCATCCCCCCCGGTGGGTGCCACATGCGAAAAAAAAGCCCGTACTTGCGTACGAGCTCTTCTTAAAATATGGCGGTGAGGGGGGGATTGACTCGCTTCGCTCGCCCCTGCGGGGCAGCCCGCTTACTGCGTGCGCGGTCTGTCCAACTGGCTGCGCCAGTTGTCGAACCCCGGTCGGGGGTTCTCATCCCCCCCTGTGGAGAATATAAAAGAAAAGAGCCCGTACTTTCGTACAGGCTCTCATCTCGAATATGGCGGTGAGGGGGGGATTCGAACCCCCGATACGTTGCCGTATACACACTTTCCAGGCGTGCTCCTTCAGCCACTCGGACACCTCACCATATTGTCTTGCTGCTCACCTTGGGTGGGCAACGGGGCGCTACTATAGGGAGTTGCGTTAAAACGGTCAAGCATATTTTCTTCTTTCTTTGCCGTTCGCTCACGCAATGAACAATGCCCCGCTGCGGCTCAGCGGGGCGGGCGTTTTAGCGCTGGGAATCCAGCTGTTCGTTATTCTTCACGACGTCCTGCGCTTTGCTGTAGCTTTCGATCAGCAGCTGGTAGGCCGGGAAGACTTTGGTGTACACCTCCGCCCATTCTGCGGCGTCCGGGCGATTCCAGGTGCGCTGCAGCTCAGAGGCGACGGCGGCGGTATCCATTGGCACTACGCCGGCCTGTACCACGCGAGCCAGGGTGATCTCCTGCGCCATTTTGCTGTAGGTGCCGGAAGCGTCAATCACGGCAAACACTTTATAACCGTCGGCGACAGCGGCGATAGCCGGGAAGGCCATGCAGACGCTGGTGATGGTCCCGGCGATAATCAGCGTTTTACGACCGGTCGCTTTCACCGCGGCGACGAATTCCGGGTTATCCCAGGCGTTAATCTCACCTTTACGGGCGATGTATTTCGCATGCGGCGCGTTTTCATGAATCTCCGGGATCAGCGGACCGTTCGGCCCCTGCGGCACGGAGGCGGTCGTGATCACCGGGATCCCGGCAAGCGACGCCATCTTGGCCAGCGCGGCGGCGCGAGCGCGCAGCTCTGGCATCGGCATATCGCCGACGGTCTGGAACAGACCGCTCTGATGGTCAATCAACAGCATTGCGGTATCGTTAACATCAATCACCGGACGAGCACCGTTAAAGTTAGCGGGAGTAGACATAGTATTCACCTCAATCAGTTAGATTTGGCCAAAGCGGCCGCTGTTAAAATCGCGTACAGCTTCTGCGATCTGCGTTTTGTTATTCATGACAAACGGGCCATAGCCCACAATCGGCTCATGTAGCGGTTCTCCGGCCATCAGCAGAACTTTTGCCGGAGCGGTCGCCTCCAGATGCACTGCGTCACCTGCCTGGCTCAGGACGGCCAGCTGGCCTTCGCGAGCAGATTCGGAACCGTTAATGATCATTTCCCCTTCCAGCACCACCAGCGCGGTACTCCAGCCCTCCGGTTGGCGCAGCGTGAGGTCGTGCCCCTGATTCAGCTGCAGATCCCACACGTTAAGCGGTGAGAAGGTATGGGCCGGGCCGCTGACGTCGTCATACTGGCCGGCAATAACCCGAACCTGTCCCGCGCCGTTCGCCAGCGCCACGGTGGGGATCGTCCCGGCGGTAATGCTCTGATAGCCGGGGGTCGCCATTTTGTCTTTCGCGGGCAGGTTGACCCACAGCTGGATCATCTTCAGCTCGCCGCCGCTGCGGGTGAAGGCCTCCGAGTGGAACTCTTCGTGCAGGATCCCGGCGCCCGCCGTCATCCACTGCACGTCGCCTGGACCAATCACCCCGCCGCGTCCGGTGGAGTCACGATGCTCTACTTCACCGGCGTAGACGATGGTGACGGTTTCAAATCCGCGATGCGGATGCTCACCGACGCCGCGTTTTTCGCTGCCCGCCGGGAAGGTGTACGGCCCGGCATAGTCGAGCAGTAAGAAGGGGCTCAGCTGCTGGCCGTGCGTCTGATAGGAAAACATCGAGCGAACCGGGAAGCCGTCGCCTACCCAATGCTGCGCAGGCGCGGTGTAGACTCCTGTGATCTGTTTCATGGCTTTCTCCTGTGTATCGGTATCTGATGTGAATAAGCTTATATCCGGGACGACGTATGCGGTAGTGAGCAAAAATGACCTATACTGTTCCAAAAATGGAACAATGGAGGAAGGATGCAGGATCTCAATGACTTCGCCTGGTTTGTCCAGGTGGTAGACCATGGCGGTTTCGCCGCGGCGGGGCGAGCGCTTGACCAGCCGAAATCCAAACTCAGCCGCCGCATTGCGCAACTCGAGGAGCGGTTGGGCGTGCGTTTGATTCAGCGAACCACCCGTCAGTTCGCGGTCACCGAGGTCGGGCAGACCTTTTATCAGCATTGCAAAGCGATGCTGATTGAGGCCGAGGCGGCGCAGCAGGCGGTCGAGACGCTGCGCGCCGAGCCGCGCGGTAGCGTCAGGATCACCTGTCCGGTCACCTTGCTGCATGTCCATATCGGACCGATGCTGGCGCGATTTATGGCGCGCTATCCTGGGGTAACGCTGCATCTTGAGGCGACCAACCGCCGGGTGGATGTGGTCGGGGAGGGCATTGATGTGGCGATCCGCGTCCGTCCCCGGCCCATCGAGGATAGCGACCTGGTGATGCGCGTGCTGGCGGACCGCGGGCACCGGCTGGTGGCCAGCCCGGATCTCATTTCCCGACTCGGACGTCCGCAGGCGCCGTCCGAGCTGAGCGCCTGGCCGGGGCTCAGCCTGGGTGCGAACAAGCATCAGCATAAATGGCAGCTCACCGGGCCCGGGGGAGCGAGAGCGGAAGTGTATTTCACGCCGCGAATGGTGACCACCGATATGCTGGCGCTGCGCGAGGCGGCGATGGCCGGCGTAGGCGTGGTGCAGCTTCCTTTACTAATGGTGCGCGATCAGCTGGCGTCAGGGGAATTAGAGGTGGTTCTGGACGAGTGGCAGCCGCGGCGGGAAGTGATCCATGCGGTATTTGCCTCACGGCGCGGGCTGCTGCCCTCCGTCAGGGCGCTGGTGGACTACCTCAGCGAAGAGTATCAGCGGATGGAGGAGGATTGATGGGTAGGCAGAGGTTTTTTGCCGGAACTCATATGTGAAAAGCGTCCGTACTTTTTCACGCACTCTTCGCAATCGCGTAGGCTCGTGAAAGATTGCTCACTGTGTGAGTCGTTTGCCGCTTGAGAGCGTTGGCTGTTATAAGCAACCTCTGGTTTTTTCGATACATCGTTTTACTATGACCGTCTGGTATTATTTAAGCAATTTTGCCATAACGTCAAAAAACATTGGCAGATCATCCTTGAATGAGAAGGTCGTGTTTATTGCCTGACGAGCGATTAAACCGTCAATAAGGGCAAAAATAATGATCGTGATTTCTTCAAGGTTAATATCACGGCGAAACTCTCCGGCAGCGATACCCTCCTGGATGAGCCGCGCGAAGCTTTTCCGCATGATGCCATCACTGGAGATATACGTTTTTCGCAGTTCTGGATTACGCGCAGACTCAGCCATGATTTCAACCCAAAGTTGATGCGTGATAGGGTAACCGATCTCGCTAATACAGGACGTGACTTGTGCACAAAGGCGATCAAAATAAGAGCCTGCATAGGTCGCATTATGGGCAGTCAGCGCGGAGTTCTGTTCTTCCAGTACAATAGCCTTAACAAGCTCATCCTTACTTTTGAAATACGTATACATTGCTCCTTGACTAATTCCTGCCCGGGTAGAGATTTCACGTACGCTTGTCGCACTAAAGCCTTTTTCCGCAAAGCAGGCAGCAGCAGCCGTAATCAACTTATGGTAGGTTTCGGTTTTTTTTAACATATCGGCATCTTGGTAAATTCGGTGTCCAGACTTTAACGCGCTTTTATGCAAGGAGCCAGAGCTAAACTCTGTCGTCTGGCTCCTGGATTTCGTCTTACTTTAGAAGGGGTAATTCACTGAGCATGTTCTTGAGATTCAGCATGTCCCAGGGCAAATGTTCAGCGATTGTCAGGCCAACGGGGACTGCTTTTGTCGTCGCTGCCGCTATCAGATTGAGTACATCCTCAATCGTCAGTTTGCCTTCAGCAACGTCGCCAAAATCGTGTTTTCCGCGCCCCGGTTTTGCAAAAAGAATGGAGCGGAACAGAGATGGGTCGAGTACGTCCAGATCGATATGGATCGCCAGATACGCAATCTTTTCTTTCGCTATCCACTCCAGGACTTCATCTGCACCGCTTTTAACCTGTTCAGGTGCTAGCGTCGTAATGTTATGGCGAGTGAGGTATTCAGCTTCATAAGGAAGTGGCGCGTGGATACCGGCAATCATTATTTTTGACGGATTAAGTTTGGTTTTTACATGGGCAACTAAATCGTTATCACCCGTACCCATTAGCGCACCAAGCACATGGGCATGCGCGTTTGGATATTGTTCAGCCGTCTGCACGTCAGGATGCGAGTCAATCCAGAGCACACCGAGTTTGTCTCCGAACTTATCGAGCAGGTGGGCGAAAGGCGCCAGCGAAACCAGGCAGTCTCCGCCTAAAATGACAATGCTATTGGGATCATGTTTTTCAATCAGTGCGGCAGCATTATTGAGTTGCCTGATGAGGGATGGCTTAGCCGTGATGTCATTAATCCTTGGCAATGGCTCTGTTGTTGGTAACTCAACAGGAACGATCTCAACGGGCCCTTTTGCTTCAGGAGAGAGAAACGAGAGGAGCTGCGAGCCAAGATAGTAGGGAGGATTGTTACCGCCTTGCCATTGAGGAAATATAAGTCGCAGTGTTTTGCTAGTCATTGGTACCTTCTGTGTTGTCATGCGCTAAAGTGAATGAACGTTCATTCGCTTTTACATTGAATTACGGTCGATACGCAAGTAACAAAGCACTTTTCGTTAATGCATAACGTACACCATCCGGAGCGATATGATTTTCGTTATGCCGGGTGGCTCAAAGCGGAAGAGGGGATAGTGTTGGCGAACATCTTCGCTGCGCTGTTAATCGTGTGAAGAAGAGTCTGGCTTTGACAATACTGCGTAATGTCTGTGGTCAGTTGTCGAACCCTGGTCGGGGGTTCTCATCCCCCCGGCGGGTGCCACATGCGAAAAAAAAGCCCGTACTTGCGTACGAGCTCTTCTTAAAATATGGCGGTGAGGGGGGGATTGACTCGCTTCGCTCGCCCCTGCGGGGCAGCCCGCTTACTGCGTGCGCGGTCTGTCCAACTGGCTGCGCCAGTTGTCGAACCCCGGTCGGGGGTTCTCATCCCCCCCTGTGGAGAATATAAAAGAAAAGAGCCCGTACTTTCGTACAGGCTCTCATCTCGAATATGGCGGTGAGGGGGGGATTCGAACCCCCGATACGTTGCCGTATACACACTTTCCAGGCGTGCTCCTTCAGCCACTCGGACACCTCACCATATTGTCTTTCCCGTTGTTGTCGGGAACGGGCGCTAATGTAGGGAAATACGTATCGCCCGTCAATCAACTTTTTGCAAAAAAAGCGCGTTTAGACAAACTTCGAGCAACTTGCTTCTTAAACGTGCGAAATCCGTTTTTTTTGTCGCCAGTAGCTTTTCCCTTTTCGCTCGGGGGAAATTTGTTATGCTGGCAAACCAATAGAAAACAATGAGTAAAATAAGACGCCAGCGTTAATCGGCCAAAGGCGTCTGCTATCAGGAGCCCCTATGGAGATTATTTTTTACCATCCGACCTTTGATACCCAATACTGGATCTGTGAGCTGGAAAAGCAGTTACCCGGCGCGCGGGTGCGCGAGTGGAAATCGGGCGATAACCGGCCGGCGGACTATGCCCTGGTCTGGCATCCGCCGGTAGAGATGCTGCAGGGCCGGGCGCTGAAGGCCGTGTTCGCCCTCGGGGCAGGGGTGGACTCTATTCTCAGCAAGCTGCGCGACCATCCGGATATGCTGCCGCTGTCGATTCCGCTTTTTCGTCTCGAAGATACCGGTATGGGACGGCAGATGCAGGAGTATGCCGTTAGCCAGGTGCTCCACTGGTTCCGCCGCTTTGATGACTATCAGGCGCTGAAGCTGGCGTCCCGCTGGCAGCCGCTGCCCGAGTACCGCGCCGACGGATTCACCGTCGGGATTATGGGCGCCGGCGTGCTGGGGGCGAAGGTTGCGGAAAGTCTGCAACCCTGGGGGTTCCCGCTTCGCGTCTGGAGCCGTAGCCGCAAATCCTGGCCGCAGGTGCAGAGCTTCGCCGGCCAGGCCGAGCTGGGCGAATTCCTGCAGGGCACTCGCGTGCTGATCAACCTGCTGCCGAATACCGCCGAAACCGCCGGCATTATTAACCAGACGCTGCTGGCGCAGTTGCCTGATGAGAGCTATGTCCTCAACCTTGCTCGCGGCGTGCATGTCGTTGAAGAGGATCTGCTGGCGGCGCTGAACAGCGGTAAGCTCAAAGGGGCGATGCTCGATGTCTTCAGTCGCGAACCGCTGCCGCAGGAGAGCCCGCTATGGGCGCATCCGCGGGTGGCCATGACCCCCCATGTGGCGGCAGTGACCCGTCCAATGGAAGCTATCACCTACATTGCGGAGACCATTAGCCGGCTTGAGCGAGGGGAGCCGGTAAGCGGTCAGGTCGACCGCCAGCGCGGTTATTAAGACGAGAGAACCCCGCCACGGCGGGGTTTTTGCTAATCAATAGCCCGGTTTCCTGCTATTCTTGCGGCAAACAGAAGAGGAGAATGTGATGTATCCCGTTGACCTGCACATGCATACCGTCGCCAGCACCCATGCCTACAGCACCCTGCACGATTATATTGCGGAAGCAAAGCGTAAAGGGATCAAACTCTTCGCCATCACCGACCACGGCCCGGACATGGCGGATGCTCCGCACTACTGGCACTTCGTTAATATGCGCATCTGGCCCCGCCTGGTAGACGGGGTGGGGATCCTGCGCGGTATTGAGTCGAATATTAAAAATATTGAAGGCGAGATCGACTGTTCCGGACCGATGTTGACTTCCCTCGATCTGATCATCGCCGGATTTCATGAGCCGGTGTTTCCGCCGCAGGATCGTGACACCCATACACAGGCGATGATAGCCGCGATGGCCAGCGGTAAAGTGCATATGATTAGCCATCCGGGTAATCCGAAATTCCCGGTGGATATCCCGGCGATTGCCGAAGCGGCGGCTCGCTACCAGGTGGCGCTGGAGATTAATAACTCCTCGTTCGTATCATCGCGCGTGGGCAGTGAAGACAACTGCCGGGCCATCGCCGCCGCAGTGCGTGATGCCGGGGGATGGGTGGCGCTGGGCTCGGACTCTCACACCGCCTTTACCCTCGGGGAGTTTACCGAATGCCGCAAGATCCTTGATGCGGTCGATTTCCCGGAGGAGAGGATCCTCAACGTTTCTCCGCGTCGCCTGCTTAACTTCCTCGAGTCGCGGGGCATGCCGGCGATCCCGGAATTTGCTGACCTTTAATTTGTATAACTGGAATAACTGAATGAACGAGTTTTCAATCCTCTGCCGCGTGCTGGGTTCGCTGTATTACCGTCAACCGCAGGACCCGCTGCTGGTGCCGTTGTTTACCCTGATCCGCGAGGGCAAACTGGCCGCCAGCTGGCCGCTTGAGCAGGACGAGCTGCTGGCGCGTCTGCAGAAAAGCTGTGAAATGCAATCCCTGGCGACGGACTATAATGCGCTGTTCGTCGGTGAAGCCTGCAGCGTCCCGCCGTACCGTAGCGCGTGGGTGGAGGGTTCCTCGGAAGCGGAAGTTCGGGCTTTTCTGAGCGAACACGGCATCCCGACAGGGGAAGGTCCGGCGGATCATCTCGGCTCGCTGCTGCTGGCCGCCTCCTGGCTGGAGGATCATGCCGCAGAAGACCAGAGCGAGACGCTGGAGCTCCTGTTCGCCGACTATATCCTGCCGTGGTGCGGGACGATGCTGGGGAAAGTCGAAGCCCATGCGCACACGCCGTTCTGGCGCACCATGGCGCCGTTGACCCGCGACGCCATCGCCGCGATGTGGGACGAGCTTCAGGAAGAAGATGAGCAATAATATGTGATGTAAATCACTGTTTGAATGAAACTGAAAGAAAGTTCATTCATATACTGTGTTTTAGATCGCATTCTTCCGGCGCGTATCTGCTAGGATACGCGCCATGAACATACTCTTCGCAATCGCATTAACGACAGGCATCCTCTCCGGGATTTGGGGGTGGGTGGCGGTCGCTCTCGGCCTGCTGAGCTGGGCCGGATTCCTCGGCTGTACGGCCTATTTCGCCTGCCCGCAGGGCGGCTTGAAAGGGCTGGCCATCTCGTCCTGCACGGTGATGAGCGGCGTGGCCTGGGCGTTAGTGATTATCCACGGTAGCGCGCTGGCGCCACAGGTGCAGATCCTCAGCTATATGATGACCGGTGTGGTCGCCTTCCTGATGTGCATTCAGGCGCGACGGACGCTACTGTCGTTTGTCCCGGGCACCTTTATCGGCGCCTGCGCGACCTTCGCGGCAGACGGCGACTGGCGTCTGGTGATCCCTTCCCTGGCGCTGGGTCTGGTCTTTGGCTATGCCATGAAAAATAGTGGCCTGTGGCTGGCGGCCCGTGCGGATAAGCATAAATCGTTCGCCAACGACAACGCCTGATCGGCGGGACGACTAAAAAACAGGACCTTACGGGTCCTGTTTTTTTATCTTCTCGTCACCGGACAAAGCGATAATCTTGCTCCCGCAGGCGAGAATGCCCTAGTATCGGCAGAAAGCCGTATCCACACGCTATGCCGACAGGAGGAGAAATGGCTGTTAAACCTGAGGTAATTCTCGGCGATATTACGACACTTGATGTCGATGTGATTGTTAATGCGGCAAATCCCTCGCTGCTGGGTGGTGGCGGAGTAGACGGGGCCATCCACCGGGCGGCCGGTCCCGCGCTGCTGGCGGCTTGCAAGCAGGTGCTGCAGCAGCAGGGCGAATGCCCTCCCGGGCATGCGGTAATTACTATTGCCGGCAATCTGCCGGCCAGCGCGGTGATCCACACCGTGGGCCCGGTCTGGCACGGCGGCGACCGCATGGAGGCGCAAACCCTGGCCGATGCTTACAAAAACAGTCTGCAGTTGGCCTCGGCAAACAACTATCGCTCCATTGCGTTTCCGGCGATAAGCACCGGCGTGTATGGCTATCCGAGAGAGGAAGCGGCGGCGATCGCCGTGCGCACCGTCACCGCGTTTCTCACTCGCTATAATCCTCTTGAGCGCGTCCTGTTCGTCTGTTTTGACGAGGAAACGGCGGCTATTTATCGCCGCCTGCTGGCGTCATACCCCTGATTCAACAGAATAGGCTATGATAACCGCCAGTCTTGACGGGAATGATGGGTAGCAGGAGGGAGCAGGGTGTCAGAAGGAAAAGTCCAGCAGAAACAGCAGGCGCGCCGCGCGGAGATCGTTGTCGCCGCGCAAAAATGTTTCGCTGAAAAGGGGCTGCACGGCGCTTCCGTCGCCGATATCGCCCGGGAAGCGGGCCTGAGCGTCGGTCAGCTATATCGCATTTTTGCCAGCAAGGAAGCGATCATCGAAGCGATTGTTAGCGAAATCGTCAACGCCAGAGTCGGGGAGATGATCGATGAGAACCACAATCTGGCGCGTAAAGCGGCGGTTTTGGCTGGCAGGATCCCGACGTCGGCAGCCACCAAAAGCGATAATTATCTGCTGATGGAGATCAATGCCGAGGCCTCGCGTAACCCACGCTTGCGTGAGATCCTGATGCAGGCCGATCGGCGGTTGAAAGAGGAGGGCGGTCGCCTGTCGCAGCGCTACCATCCCGGGCTCAGCGATGCGCGACGCAATGCCGCATCAGAGCTCATCGCCGTTCTGACAGAGGGGGCAGCCTACCGCTGTGAGCTGAGCGCCTCCACCCCGGTCGATAAGGCAGATTTAGAAGCCCTGTACAATATGATTTTCGACCGGCTTTTTGACGAGCAGGCATAATACGGCACGCCTGGCGTGCCGCACAGGCTAATGGTTAGCTGGCCGAGGCTGGGGTTTTGGCCGGTTTGTTCATCGGTTTACCGGAGAACAGGAAACGCAGCAGCGGAATGCGCAGGTGAATTTCATACAGGATCAGGGCAATACCCACCACAAAAACCAACCCGCCAATAAAGCCTAAGGTATTGGACTTAATGACCGGGGTGATCCACGCCCCGTACAGCAGCGTCAGCGGATGGTGCACCAGGTAAATAAACAGCGAAGCATTGACGAAATAGGTTACGCGCGCCGACTGGAAGTTCAGCAGGCGATGGCCGAGCGAAAAAACCACATTGACCATCCACAGCCCAAGCACCATGGTGATCACCGATTCCGTTTCATACATCCAGCCGTCGCCGGAGCCGTACTGCTGGTTCAGCCGGTAGGCGATAAATCCCAGCAGCGCCGCTGCGCAGCACCATGGTGACGGGGTGGTAAACATCGCCTTCAGACGCGGATTAATAAAGGTCTGCGCCCCCAGCACAAAGAAGGGAAGATAGAACAGCGTCTGCATCACCACAAAGTTAAACAGACCATTGCTAAGCAGCGGCGGGTAAATCAGGAACAGCGATCGGCGGATCAGCGCGTAAAGCACCCCCAGCGCAAGGAAAATCATCGTTAGCTGGCCCATAGTGACAGTGTCACCAAAGGCTGAGGCGCCCCCTGCCGGGCGGCGCGTCAGCCATTTAAACAGCACCACGCCCAGCGAGGTCAGCACCACCAGCACCAGTAAAAACCACAGGTGGGAAATAAGCTCCCACGCCAGGGTGTTAAATTTGTCGTACCCGGAAAGGGTGTGCCAGTTTTCCGCCTTGCCGTTGACGTACTGCAGCATAATAAACTGCGGCAGCGTCAGCAGTGGGATAGCGGTCAGCATCGGAATACCGACCCGTTCGACGCGCACTTTCCACCACTTTTTCAACGGGTAGCGCAGGAACAGCATGTAGGAGAAATAGCCGGAGATGACGAAAAAGACCTGCATCCGGAAGGCATGGATGAAGTCATTAAACAGCGTCAACCACCACGAGGGCTCAGCGCTGTTGACATGCCAGCTGTGGCTGGAATAGATCAGCGAAATGTGGAAAGGGATCCCCAGCAGCATCAGCCAGGCGCGGATGCTGTCGAAGAAATATTCACGCTGTACCGGAGTATTATTCATACGATTCACGACAATCTCAGATAATTCGTCTTATCACTCAAGATGATAACGCTTACATTATCAGCAACCCTACATGAACTCGGGGTACCTGTCTCCAGGATAAGCACGCAAAGTGCAAACGGGATAGCGAACTGTTTATTCCCTGCGCCGCTACGCTGAACAAAGCAGGGATTATGTTGTCGGATTGCCTGAGTTTCCATTAAAATAGATCGGATCGATTTAAGCACACAAAGGGGGAAGTGCTTACTTATATGAAACATAAACCACAGATGATGAAAATGCGTTGGTTAAGCGCAGCCGTAATGTTGTCCCTGTGTACTTCATCTGCATGGGCATTTAGCATTGATGACGTTGCAAAAGAGGCCAAAACGTTAGCCGGGAAAGGCTATGAAGCGCCGAAGAGTAACCTGCCCTCCGCTTTCCGCGACATGAAATACGCGGATTACCAGCAAATTCAGTTTAATCACGATAAAGCTTACTGGAATAACCAGAAAACCCCATTCAAGCTTGAATTTTACCATCAGGGTATGTACTTCGACACGCCGGTCACCATCAATGAAGTGACGGCCACCAGCGTGCGCAAAATTAAATATAGCCCGGACTATTTTAACTTTGGTAACGTTCAGCACGATAAAGACACGGTGAAAGACCTCGGTTTCGCCGGCTTCAAAGTACTGTATCCGATCAATAGCAAAGATAAGAACGATGAGATCGTCAGCATGCTCGGTGCCAGCTACTTCCGCGTGCTGGGTCAGGGTCAGGTTTACGGCCTGTCCGCGCGCGGCCTGGCTATCGATACCGCGCTGCCGTCCGGCGAAGAGTTCCCGCGTTTTCGCGAGTTCTGGATCGAGCGTCCTAAAGCCTCCGACAAACGTCTGACTATCTATGCGCTGCTGGACTCCCCGCGGGCAACCGGCGCTTATCGCTTTGTCATCATGCCGGGACGCGACACCGTGGTAGATGTCCAGTCCAAAGTTTACCTGCGTGACAAAGTGGGCAAACTGGGCGTGGCGCCGCTGACCAGCATGTTCCTGTTCGGTTCCAACCAGCCTTCTCCGGCGCTTAACTATCGTCCGGCGCTACACGACTCCAATGGTCTGTCGATCCTGGCCGGTAACGGCGAGTGGATCTGGCGTCCGCTGAACAACCCGAAACACCTTGCCGTTAGCAGCTATGCGATGGAAAACCCGCAAGGGTTCGGCCTGCTGCAGCGCGGCCGTCAGTTCTCGCGCTTCGAGGATCTCGACGATCGTTATGACCTGCGTCCGAGCGCCTGGATCACCCCGAAAGGGGAGTGGGGCAAAGGGAAAATCGAACTGGTTGAAATCCCGACCAACGATGAAACCAACGATAACATCGTGACTTACTGGACGCCGGATCAGCTGCCGGAGCCGGGCAAGGAGATGAACTTCAAGTACACCATCACCTTCAGCCGCGATGAAGACAAGCTGCATGCGCCGGATAACGCTTACGTTATGCAGACCCGCCGCTCTACCGGCGACGTGAAGCAGTCGAACCTGATCCGCCAGCCGGACGGCACCATTGCTTTCATTGTCGACTTCACCGGCGCCGATATGAAAAAACTGCCGGCGGATACCCCGGTCGCCGCCCAGGCGAGTACCGGCGATAACGCTGAAATCGTTGAAAATACCGTGCGTTACAATCCGGTGACCAAAGGCTGGCGAATGATCCTGCGTTTGAAGGTGAAAGATCCGAAGAAAACGACGGAAATGCGCGCCGCGCTGGTTAACGGTGATGACACGTTGAGCGAAACCTGGAGCTATCAGCTGCCTGCCAATGAATAAGATAACAAAGTACATTGACGCATTGCCGCTGTCGGACGCCGAGAAATCGGCGCTGCCGGACACCAGCCTGCAGGCCGTTCATCAGGCCCTGGATGACGACCATCAGACCTTCGCCCGCGAAGACGACTCCCCGCTGGGGTCGGTCAAGGCACGGCTGGCGCACAGCTGGCCGGATTCGCTGTCTGGCGATCAGCTGGTGAAGGATGATGAAGGCCGTACTCAGCTGCATGCGATGCCTAAAGCCAAGCGCTCTTCGATGATCCCGGACCCGTGGCGTACCAACCCGGTCGGCCGCTTCTGGGACCGTCTGCGCGGACGCGATGTCACGCCGCGCTATCTCTCCCGTCTGACGCAAGAAGAGCGCGAGAGTGAGCAAAAATGGCGTACCGTCGGCACCATTCGTCGCTATATCCTGCTGCTGCTGACGCTGTCGCAGACCGTGGTAGCCACCTGGTATATGAAAACCATTCTGCCTTATCAGGGCTGGGCGCTGATCAACCCGGCCGACATGGTGGGGCAGAACCTGTGGATCTCGTTCATGCAGCTGCTGCCGTACGTGTTGCAGAGCGGCATTCTGATCCTCTTCGCGGTGCTGTTCTGCTGGGTTTCCGCCGGCTTCTGGACCGCGTTAATGGGCTTCCTGCAGCTATTGATCGGCCGCGATAAGTACAGTATTTCCGCCTCGACGGTCGGTGACGAACCGTTGAACCCGGCGCACCGTACGGCGCTGATAATGCCGATCTGTAACGAAGACGTTGACCGCGTTTTCGCCGGCCTGCGGGCGACCTGGGAGTCGGTGAAAGCGACCGGTAACGCCGCTCATTTCGACGTCTATATCCTCAGCGATAGCTATAACCCCGATATCTGTGTGGCTGAGCAAAAGGCGTGGATGGAGCTGATTGCCGAAGTGCAGGGCGAAGGGCAGATCTTCTACCGCCGCCGTCGTCGTCGAGTGAAGCGTAAGAGCGGCAACATCGATGACTTCTGCCGCCGCTGGGGCAGCCAGTATAGCTATATGGTGGTACTGGACGCTGACTCGGTGATGACCGGTGAGTGTCTGAGCAGCCTGGTGCGCCTGATGGAAGCGAACCCGAATGCCGGGATCATCCAGTCTTCCCCGCGCGCCTCGGGCATGGACACGCTGTATGCGCGTTGCCAGCAGTTTGCCACCCGGGTGTACGGTCCGCTGTTTACGGCGGGTCTGCACTTCTGGCAGTTGGGGGAGTCCCACTACTGGGGCCACAACGCCATTATCCGCGTGAAGCCGTTCATTGAGCACTGCGCGCTGGCGCCGCTGCCGGGCGAGGGCAACTTTGCCGGGTCGATCCTGTCGCACGACTTCGTCGAAGCCGCGCTGATGCGCCGTGCCGGCTGGGGGGTGTGGATTGCCTACGATCTGCCGGGCTCCTATGAGGAGCTGCCGCCGAACCTGCTGGACGAGCTGAAACGCGACCGTCGCTGGTGTCAAGGCAACCTGATGAACTTCCGCCTGTTCCTTGTCAGAGGGATGCACCCGGTTCACCGGGCGGTGTTCCTTACCGGCGTGATGTCCTACCTGTCGGCGCCGCTGTGGTTTATGTTCCTTGCCCTGTCGACGGCGTTGCAGGTGGTGCATGCCCTGACCGAACCGCAGTACTTCCTGCAGCCGCGTCAGCTGTTCCCGGTGTGGCCGCAGTGGCGGCCTGAGCTGGCCATCGCGCTGTTCGCCTCGACCATGGTGCTGCTGTTCCTGCCGAAGCTGCTGAGTATTATTCTGGTGTGGTGTAAAGGGCCGAAAGAGTACGGAGGATTTATCCGCGTCACGCTTTCACTGCTGCTGGAGGTCCTGTTCTCGGTCCTGCTGGCGCCGGTCCGTATGCTGTTCCACACCGTCTTCGTGGTCAGCGCCTTCCTCGGCTGGGAGGTGGTATGGAATTCGCCGCAGCGTGATGATGACTCCACGCCGTGGGGGGAAGCCTTTATGCGCCACGGCTCGCAGCTGCTGCTGGGGCTGGTGTGGGCGGTCGGGATGGCATGGCTGGATCTGCGCTTCCTGTTCTGGCTGGCGCCGATCGTCGTCTCGCTGATCCTCTCGCCGTTCGTATCGGCAATTTCCAGCCGGGCGACAGTGGGCCTGCGCACCAAGCGCTGGAAGCTGTTCCTGATCCCGGAAGAGTATTCGCCGCCGCAGGTGCTCAAGGATACCGATGCGTACCTGACGATGAACCGTCAGCGTTCGCTGGACGATGGCTTTATGCACGCGGTGTTTAACCCGTCGTTTAACGCCCTCGCCACCGCAATGGCCACTGCGCGCCACCGTCAGGGGCATATCCTGGAGATCGCCCGCGAGCGCCATGTCGAGCAGGCGCTGAATGAAACGCCGGATAAGCTGAACCGCGATCGTCGACTGGTGCTGTTGAGCGACCCGGTAACCATGTCGCGTCTGCACTATCGCGTATGGGCCGCGCCGGAGAAATACTCTTCATGGGTGAACGCCTATCAGCAGTTGGCGCTTAACCCGCTGGCGCTGAAAACGAAATAAGCCGTACGTTAAGGAAAATACCGGCAGCGATGCCGGTATTTTTTTATCTGAAATACGAGGATGTGGATGCGAATACTACCGATCATTGCCATGGCGCTGCTGCTCAGCGGCTGCGGCAGCATTATCAGCCGTACGGTGCCCGGGCAGGGGCATGGCAATCAATATTACCCGGGCGTACAGTGGGATGTTCGCGATTCGGCATGGCGCTATCTCACCATTCTCGACCTGCCGTTCTCGCTGGTATTTGATACGCTTCTGCTGCCTCTGGACGCCAGCCACGGACCCTATAACTGATTAACGCTCGTCCCACTCGTCGGCTGCCGTCTGCCCCTCTTCGGTGTCCAGCGAGGGCTCGAGCTGAAATTCGCCTTCATCCCATTCGTGGAGCGTATTTTCCTCCAGCCACTCCTGACGCAGCTCTATCTCATCATAATCCCCGTCGAAGACGCTCTGCGCGGCTTCGCCGCTGAGCATCGGGAGGCATTCGCCTTGTTCCTCTTCGTCAGCAAAAAATTCGGCCTGCCAGGCGATATCGCCATCCTGCAGCACATACTTTTGAATGTTGAGCTGCTCAACGTTGGCGCTCTCTTCATCGCTGTCAGGGTTGTTGGCGAGAAATTCTTCACGTGCTGCATCAATAGCTTCTTCAAGCGTGGCGTAGAACATCGAATCCTTTGGCATAGCGAATCTCCTGAGAAGAATATGAATTGAACACGATTCAATCTATAGAAGGCGGTACGCACGGCGTCAAGGGACAGAGCCCCTCTCGACGTTAATTTACTGAATGCGAAGTATCCGCGGCTGGCCGACGCAGGCTGAGGGTGGAGTAGATCGCATTAAACAATACCACCCCTGCGGTGACCAGAAATACGGCGCGGAAGCCATAGTTAGCGGAAACCGACGCGCCAATCAGGGGGCCGGTAACGTTGCCAATATCGCGGAACGACTGGTTATAGCTGAAGATTCGCCCGGAGATCTGGCTGGTGGAGTTGTACACCAGCAGGGTTTGCACCGCCGGCAGCAGCGCGCCGTCCGCGGCGCCGAGCAGGAATCGCAGGATACCTAACTGCAGCGGGGTCTGAACGAACGACATCGGGATCAGGAGTAGCACCGAGATAATCAGCGCCACGATGAGGATTTTTTCCGGCCCGATGCGATCCCCCAGTTTGCCCAGCCGCGGGGCGCTCATCAGCGCGGCAATACCCGGCACCGAGGCGATCATTCCGCTGATAAAGGCGATGTTACTGACGTTGCCCGCGAGATCGCGTACATAAAGCGTCAGGATCGGCGCAATGGAACCGGTGGCCACCTGGATTATCAGCGAGGTCACAAACAGGCTGAGCACCAGTTTGGGATTCTGCAGCGAGGAGAACACCTCTCTGGCACTGAGCATCTCTTTCCTGGCGATCGGCACAAAATTTTCGCGGATTAAAAACAGGGTAAACAAGAAACAGATAAATAGTACCGCCGCGGTCATAAAGAAGACGGTGCGCAATCCCCAGTGGTCGGCCAGGAAGCCACCTGCCAGCGGGCCGAGCAGGGCGCCGCTTACCGCGCCGGTAGACAGTGTCCCCAGCGCCCAGCCGCTTTTATGGCGCGGGATCTGGGTGGCAATCAGGGCGTTGGCGTTAGGAATAAAACCGCCCAGCAGGCCGAGCAATGCGCGCAGCAGCAGAAACTGCCAGATATTCTGCGCCATTCCCATCAGCATCATCACGATGGCCATCCCGAGGGCGGAACGCAGCAGCATGATTTTTCTCCCCTTGCGATCAGCAAGCCCCCCCCAGAACGGCGAGGCGATGGCGGAGAAAAGAAAGGTAATACTAAAGACCAGCCCGGACCACATGTTCAGGGCGCTATGCCCGGTGACGCCGAGCTGTTCGACGTAGAGTGGCAGAAAGGGCATGACCAGGCTGAAGGCGGCGCCGGTTAAAAAGCAGCCAAGCCAGGTCACGGTCAGGTTTCGTTTCCAGTTAATGGGGGTTTCAGCAGACGACATAGGGTTCCACTGGCCTGCGCGGCAGGTCAAATTAAGAGAAAATATGAGCCTGCTAATTATGCGCCTGAGAAATAGATGCCGCAATGGAGGAGAGCTTTTAAAGCTAAAGGAGAGCCTAAAGCCTGAGCGGCGAAGCTTCCCGGCCGGGATGAGCGCGGCCGGGAAAAGGGATCAGTAGCGGGAGGGCATGCCTTCGGGGCGGGTTTTGAAGCGACGATGGAGCCACATATACTGTTCCGGGGCCATCATGATGCACTGCTCAACGATCTTGTTCATCCACGCGGCGGTGGTTTCCGCGTCGTCCAGCGGCGGGGAACACTCTGGCGGCAGGATAATCAGTTCATAACCTTTACCGTCCGGTTTGCGGCGCGGGACGAAGGGCACGACGCAGGCTTTGGACATTTTCGCCAGCATCCAGGTGCCGGAGGTGGTCGCCGCCTGGTCGACCGCAAACAGTGGGGCAAAGACGCTGGCGGTCGGGCCGTAATCGTGATCCGGTGCGTACCACACCACTTCGCCTTTTTTCAGTGCCCGGATCATGCCTTTCAGATCCTTACGGTCAATCATATCCTTATTGGAGCGCAAGCGGCCCCAGGTCTGCAGCCAGTCGATCACCGGGTTGTCGTTGGGGCGATAGACGCCAATCCCCGGCTCGTTCATACCGAACATCCGCGCACCCATCTCGAGAGTGAGGAAATGAATACCGATCAGCAGAATGCCGCGCTGCTGCGCCTGCACATCGCGGATATGCTCAAAGCCGATGGTGTCGGTCCAGCGGGCGATACGACGAACCGGCCAGAACCAGGCCATCCCCGTCTCCATCAGTCCCATACCCACCGATTCAAAGTTCATCACCACCATTCGGTGACGTTCCTGCTCGCTTTTGTCGGGGAAGCAGAGCTCAAGGTTGCGATAGGCGATCTTCGCCCGACGCTTCATAAAGCGCATGGCCAGCCGGCCGATGGCGTTCCCGAGGCGGTAGATCAGCGGGTAGGGCAGTTGGACAACCAGCCACAGCAGGCCGATACCCAGCCACAGCAGCCAATAGCGCGGATGCAACAGCGCCGGAGAAAATTTAGGCAAATGAGTCATTTCATACCCGTATCAGTGAGCAACGTCTTATATTATCGCATTTTTTTACCGGCCAGCCAAAGGCGGCGACAGTCAGCTCGTTTTGTTAAGAGGGGCGCGACCGGGTGAGAGAAATGTAGCGTAAAATGTAGGGATGTAAATTAAACAGCTTTGCTATATCATGCCCGCCGTTTATTTCCTCATTTCTATGTCGAGCAGGTACACCATGCCAGTGTTACACAACCGCATTTCAAATGAGACGTTAAAGGCGCAAATGCTGGCTGAAACCGAGCCGCGCACGACGATCTCATTCTATAAATATTTCACCATTGTCGACCCGCAGGCGACCCGTGATGCGCTGTGGGTTGCCTTAACCCAGCTGAAGGTCTTTGGCCGCATCTATCTGGCCCGGGAAGGGATCAACGCGCAAATCAGCGTGCCGCAAAGCAACGTTGAGGCTCTGCGTGAGTTTCTCTATGGCTTCGATCCGGCGCTGGCGGGGCTGCGTTTCAATATCGCCGTGGAGGACGATGGTAAGTCTTTCTGGGTGCTGCGCCTGAAAGTTCGCGATCGTATCGTCGCCGACGGCATCGACGATCCCTCGTTTGACGCCTCCAATGTGGGGGAGTATCTCAAGGCGGCGGAAGTCAACGCGATGCTTGACGATCCGGATGCCGTGTTTATCGATATGCGCAACCACTATGAATATGAGGTGGGCCATTTCGAAAACGCGCTGGAGATCCCGGCGGATACCTTCCGCGACCAGCTGCCGAAAGCCGTGGAAATGATGCAGGACCATAAAGACAAGAAAATTGTCATGTATTGCACCGGCGGCATTCGCTGTGAAAAAGCCAGCGCCTGGATGAAGCATAACGGCTTCAATAAGGTCTGGCACATCGAGGGTGGCATCATCGAGTACGCCCGTCGCGCCCGCGAGCAGGGGCTACCGGTGCGCTTCATTGGCAAAAACTTTGTCTTTGATGAGCGGATGGGCGAGCGGATCTCCAATGACGTTATCGCGCACTGTCATCAGTGCGGCGCGCCGTGCGACACCCATACTAACTGCCTGAACGATGGCTGCCATCTGCTGTTTATCCAGTGCCCGAGCTGCGCCGAGAAGTTTGCCGGCTGCTGTAGCGAAGCCTGCATGGAAGAGCATAAGCTACCGGAAGAGGAGCAGCGTAAGCTGCGCGCCGGGCGTGAAAACGGCAACAAAATCTTTAATAAATCCCGTGGCCGGCTGAATACCAAACTCGGGATCCTCGATCCGGAGCCGTCAGAAAAACCATAACCAGACGAGATCGATGATCGCCAGCAGCAGCCAGAGCGCCAGGTAGATCATAAAATGCTCGCGCACGTTGTTGACCAGCATATTAAACAGGCGACGCATAACCGCTCTCAATCACTAACGGCCTCAGCAGAGGCCGTTTCTTTACCCGACGGCAAAAGTGCCGCATTCCATTACGCGTTAAAGCGCACCAGAGAAAAGGGGGCCAGATTGAAGCTCGATGCTTCGCCCTGAGCAAACTGACTGGCAATTTCGCCCAGCACCGGCGCAAACTTAAAGCCGTGGCCGCTCAGCCCGGTGATCAGCAGCGTGTCTGGCCTGCCTGGCAACGTATCGATAATAAAGTCCTCATCGACGGTATTGTCGTAGGTACAGGAGGCACCGTGCAGGCAGCCGCCGATGCCAGGCAGGACGTTACGCAAAAACGGGAAGGATTCGGAACCATCGCTGGCGACAGCGCCAAACGCTACCCGTTCCTGCGGGGTGGAGATCGGCTGGCCGCCGTTATGCTTGCCAATCTTCAGTTCATTATCTTCCGCCGGGAAGCCGTAATATTGATCGCCGTTGGGCATCTCACCGGTGAATGCCGGGAAATGATTTTTGCTGCTGTAACGGCCATCGGCCTGGTACCAGGCGAAGACCTTGCGTACCGGCTGGATGGGGAGATCCGGCAGCAGGCGGGTAACCCAGGTGCCGGCGCTGACCAGCAGCTTTTTACCATGATATTCACCGTCGAGGGTATCGATGGTGATCCCGTCAGCATGGTGATGAATAGCCGAGACCGGACAGTTGAATAGCTGCGCGCAGCCTGCTTCCCGCGCCAGTCGGATCCAGGTTTCGACGGCCAGTTCGCTGCGCAGTACGCCGGAAGCGGGTTCGAAAATCGCCCGATAGTCATCGGGGAGGCGTATCTCCGGCCAGCGCTGCATCACGGCCTGGGCATCAAGCTCTTCCACCTCAAGCTGGAACGCACGGGCGCTGGCGGCGACGTTGGCGAGAAAAGCGGAGCTGGCGGGGCCGAGGTTAATGACGCCGGTGCGTTCAAACACGGCTTCGCCACTGATCTCTGCCAGTTCATCCCATAGCTGCTGGGCACGCAGCACCAGCGGAACATATTTCTCACCTTCGCCATAGGCGTGACGGATAAGACGGCTGCTGCCGTGATGGCTGCCTTCCTGGTGGGGAGGTTGATGGGCATCGGTCATCAGAACATTGAGTCCGGCACGGCGCGCATAATAGCCAGCGGCGGCGCCGACGGAGCCGCTGCCAATAATGATAAGATCGTATTGCATGGTGAGTTCCGGGTAATTGCCTTGTTAGCAGGGTAATTAACTCCCTGTGCTTATACAAGCCCGAAAATAATTCAGGCACCCGCAGGTGCCTGTTAAGTTTAATGTTAAGTCATTCGCAAGCCGCGTTAATGTCGGCGATACTCGTTTTCCTGGTATTCGCCAGATTCAATCTTCGCAATGCCTGCTTCCAGGATTGAAATAAACTGACGTGCGACGTCCGTCGTTAGCCATAGCGTCTGGCCGATCTCAGCATCATTACTGTTTTCTTGAGTGGGGTTCTGGTAGTGCAGGCGCAACATCAGCGCATCGTAGCTATCAACGGTGCTGATGTCCCATCCAACGAGGGGATGGGTCTGAATGACTTCATTATTTTTTTCCATCATAACCCCTTATTCATATGTTAAAAGACAACAATTCTCGAGGTTTAATGCATATTTTTTGAAGCAAGTTAATTATATCAGGGATCAAGAATAAACTCGAGAAATTAAATGAAAGGCAGCATGATTTTCTTCTTTTGCCGCTTTTTTACTCAAGATAAGCGCGTAAAATGGCCACTTTAGTCGATATTGAGCAGAATAATCAGGACTATTCTGAACAGAAGAGGGGATAAAAAAAGCCGGGGCGACCCGGCAAAAAAAGCACAATGAGGGAGCAAACCAGAGTAACTGGATCCCGCCATGCTTCAGGAGAGATCGTGGACAAACCAGTCGTCCGCGCTTTCCCATGTTTCCTGCAGGATTTCGCTTATCCGGTCTTTGTCTTCTTTCAGGGCGCCAAACACCGAGAGCTGATTGCCGGTGGCGTAACGGACGCTCACCTGGCTATCGATGGCCGGGAATTGCTCGGCGATACGGCGAGAGAGTTCGTTATTCAGCGCTTCCAGCGCGCCGTTAGGTAAGGCGGTCGTTTTGGCGATAGACACTTCAATGCGCATAATTGCCCCCTGCGTTCGATACTGGTTATTTATACAGTATTCGGTTAGCGTTGACAACAGGGGGCTGCGTTTTTATTTCTTCACGGTCCAGCGAACGGTTTCACCCGCCAGGAAGGGCACCAGGGTGTCATTAGGCAGGGAAATGCTGTCCACAACGGTCGTCTCTTCACGCACCAGTTCAACGTAGCTCTCATTGACCGGCAGACCGTAGAAGCGAGGGCCGTTCAGCGAGCAGAAAGCCTCAAAGTGCTGCAGAGCGTTCATTTCTTCAAACACGGTGGCGTAGCTGCCGAGGGCGGTCGGGGCGTTAAAGCAGCCGGCGCAGCCACAGCTGGCTTCCTTACGGTGGCGGGCGTGCGGCGCGGAGTCGGTGCCGAGGAAGGCGCGGCTGAAGCCGCTGGCGACCAGCTCCCGCAGAGCCTGCTGATGAATATTGCGTTTAAGTACCGGCAGACAGTACAGGTGAGGGCGAATGCCGCCCACCAGCATATGGTTGCGGTTGAACATCAGATGCTGCGGGGTGATGGTAGCAGCCAGCAGTTCGTTACCGTCACGCACGTACTCGGCGGCGTCTTTGGTGGTGATATGTTCAAAAACCACTTTCAGGCCGGGCAGGCGCTGGCGCAGGGGCTCCATCACCGTCTCAATAAAGCGCGCTTCACGATCGAAAATATCAATCTCGGCGTGAGTGACTTCGCCGTGAACGAGCAACGGCATCCCCAGTTTTTCCATCCGCTCCAGCACTGGCATAATGGCGTCGGTGCTGGTGACGCCGTGGCTGGAGTTAGTGGTGGCATTGGCCGGGTAGAGCTTGGCGGCGGTGAACACCCCTTCGTTAAAGCCGCGTTCCAGCTCCGCTGGGTCGAGGGAGTCTGTCAGATAGCAGGTCATCAGCGGGGTAAAATCATGCCCGGCCGGCACGGCGTCCATAATGCGCTGGCGGTAAGCGATAGCCGCCGCGACGGTGGTGACAGGCGGCACCAGATTCGGCATCACGATCGCCCGGCCATAAAACTCACTGGTATAAGGCACGACGGTTTTCAGCATATCGTCATCGCGCAGATGGATATGCCAGTCGTCTGGGCGGCGGATTTTCAATACCTGGGATTGTGCTGTCATGGAAGGCTCCGGCTAATAGGTTCAGTCATCAGGGCTGTTTTTTGCCGGGCACTAAGGATAAGCGTAAACGTTTTCCTTTGCACTCATTTCCGTAAAAAATTCAGGGCGCCGTAGCGCCCTGGAGATTAATTGGTAAAGGGGATGACAATCTCGCCTGGCTTCACCTCTATACCTTTGGCGTATTTCTTCGCCAGCGCTTCGCCGGCGCTGGCGTCCTCACGCAGGACATAAGCCGGCTGCTGGCTGAAGTAGCTGCGCAGAGACTGATTCAGGTAGGGGAGCAGGGCCTGAATAACCGACTGCAGCTTCTCCGGCGCCACTTTGGCATCGACCACTTCCATTTCCTGCAGGAAGATGGCGCCTTTCTCTCGGTCAAAGGTTGGCAGCGCTTTGAGCTTCAGATCGATCGTCGCTTTCTGCGTGCCGAACAGGGAGTTAAGATCGACGTTGGCGATCCCGCTCAGGGTGACTTTGCCCGGCTCCTCGCGCCCGATAGCGCTGGTCAGGTTCTGCAGTTCGATATGGGCGTCGGCAACGCCTTTCAGACCAATATCTTTGGCGAAATGGTTTCGCTTCTGCAGGGCCTGGTTAATCTCCTGCTCGCTTACCGTGTATTGGGTCAGCTGATTACAGCCGCTCAGCAGGCCGCTGACAATTAGCGCGGCGGCGATCAATATCTTTTTCATGGGGTTCCTCAAGCTCATACCTTCCTTCATCCTGACACAAAGCATCATGACCTGTCAGCACCCATCGCGCCAGCAGAATAGGCTGAAAGCAGGAGAAACCGCCGCCGCGCGCATCAGGTGCGCGGCTCCAGCATACCGGAGGCAGAGCGTTTCGGACTGAATTGCCACCATAGCGCCAGGAAGGTGATAACCCCGATGGCGCCGAGCATCAGCCACGGCAGTTCGGGCTGGCCGACGGCTTTCCCGGCATCAAACAGCCAGCCGCCGCCCGCGTAACCCAGCGCGCCGCCGAAGGCGAGCCCCAGACGGCTGAAACCCATATAGCTGCCACGCGCCCGGGCGTCCGCCAGCGAAGCGCCCAGCGTCTCGCGGGCGGGTTCGGCAATGATAGAGCCGATGTAAAACAGGCAAATCAGGGTAAACAGCTGCTGTAAACTGCTGGTCATCCCGATGGGGAGCATGGCCAGGGTCATCACCAGCAGACCGGCCATCAGCCGGTGCTCAAGGCGGGAGCGTTTTTCGCTCCAACGGGCAATAGGATAGAGCAGGGTGAGCGAAATGGTGGCTTCGATGGCGTACATCCATTTCACGGCGGCCGGCGAGCCGGCGATGTCATTCACCATGATCGGCAGCATCAGCATCACCTGCACCGCCAGCATATAATAGCCGGTCAGCGTCAGGACATAGGTGACGAAGCGTTTGTCCCGCAGCACCCGGCCCAGACCCTCGCGAATCGGCGTTTTCACCGTCGAGAGCTTCCATGCCGGCAGATACCAGGCGTTAAACGCGGCGCAGGCGATAAACAGCGCGGCGCCGGCGCTGCACACCAGGCGAAAATCATACTGCAGCAGCCAGCTGCCCAGCAGCGCGCCAATCACCGCGCCGGCGCTATCCTGCATCATCAGGATGGAGAAAAAGCGGCCGCGCTGATGCGGACGCACCAGCTTAACCACCAGCGCCGCCCGCGGCGGATCGAACAGTGTACCGCCGAGTCCGGAGAGTATGCACGAGAACCACAGCACCCACGGCTCATGGGCGACGGCCATCGCCGCGAAACCGCCGGCACGCATCAGCATACCGGTGACGATCATCGGTTTCGCGCCGAAGCGGTCGGCGATGGCGCCGCCAAAGATGCCTAATCCCTGCTGTACCAGCTGGCGCAGGCCGAGCGCAATGCCGACCATCAGCGCTGCCCAGCCCATCTGATCGACAAAGCGGATGGAAATCAGCGGAAAAACGACAAAAAAGCCCAGCACGACCAGCATGTTATCGACTAACAGGAAATATTTACCCAGGCTCCTTGCCTGCGAGACGCGGGACATTTCCCCTCCAGGGAAAAATAGAGATAAGCGAGGATATTCTGCGGGCAATCTGCTGCTTTTCCCAGCACCCTTGCGACAATATTTTTTTATCAAAAAGCAAGATCGATTGAGCCTATTCATCGAAAAGAGGAGATGGCGCAGAAAATGGTATGTTGCTGTTTTCACACTATCGTGCAGGAAAGGTATAGTGATGAAAGCAAGAGTGAAGTCAGGGGGACTGAAAAAGGAAATGTTTGGCTATCGCAGTAACGTGCCGAAGGTGCGTTTGACGACGGACCGGCTGGTGGTGCGCCTGGTTCACGATCGTGACGCCTGGCGTCTGGCCGATTATTACGCCGAAAATAAAGCGTTCTTAAAACCCTGGGAGCCGGTTCGTGACGACAGCCACTGCTATCCCTCCGGATGGCAGGCGCGTCTGTCGATGATCGCTGAGTTTCATAAGCAGGGGTCAGCTTTTTATTTCGCGCTGCTCGACCCTGAGGAAAAAGAGATCATCGGTGTGGCGAATTTCTCCAACGTGGTGCGCGGATCTTTCCATGCCTGTTATCTTGGCTATTCCATTGGCGAGAAGTGGCAGGGGCAGGGGCTGATGTTTGAAGCGCTGACGTCGGCGATTCGCTATATGCAGCGCACGCAGCATATTCATCGCATTATGGCCAACTACATGCCGCATAATCAGCGCAGCGGCGCGCTGCTGGCGCGGTTGGGGTTTGAAAAAGAGGGTTACGCCAAAGATTATCTGCTGATTGACGGGCAGTGGCGTGACCATGTACTGACGGCGCTAACGACGCCGGACTGGTCTGCGGGACGTTAAGGAGAGAGGATGAAATATCAGTTAACTGCGCATGAAGCGCGCGTCATTGGCTGCCTGCTGGAAAAGCAGGTCACCACCCCCGAGCAGTATCCGCTGTCGGTAAATGCTGTGGTGACCGCCTGCAATCAGAAAACCAACCGCGAGCCAGTGATGTCGCTGAGCGAAAGCGAGGTCCAGGCCCTGCTGGATACGCTGGTGAAACGGCACTATCTGCGCACGGTCAGCGGATTCGGTAATCGCGTCACCAAGTATGAACAGCGCTTTTGCAACTCCGAATTTGGCGATCTGAAGCTTAGCGCCGGCGAGGTTGCGGTGGTCACGACGCTGCTGCTGCGCGGTGCTCAGACGCCGGGCGAATTACGCAGCCGGGCGCAGCGGATGTATGAGTTCAGCGATATGGCGGAAGTGGAAAGCGTGCTGGAAGGGCTGGCGACGCGCGAAGATGGCCCCTTCGTCGCCCGGCTGCCCCGGGAGCCGGGAAAACGGGAAAGCCGCTATATGCATCTGTTTTGCGACGATATGGACACGCTGATCACCACAGTGGAAGCTCTCGCGCCGCTGGACGATGACGGCGATCTGCGCGCCAGGGTTGAAGCGCTGGAGGGCGAGGTGGCGGAGCTGAAAGCGCGCCTCGATTCGCTGTTACACCATCTGGGAGACTAAAACGTGGGGACAAGATTGCGCATTGGGGTGGTTGGCTTAGGCAGCATTGCGCAGAAAGCGTGGCTGCCGGTGCTGGGGGCGGCGGAAAGCTGGACGCTGCAGGCGGCCTGGTCGCCGGGTAAAGAGAAGGCGCTACGGATCTGCGAAACCTGGCGGATGCCATACGCTGATTCCCTCGATGCCCTGGCGGCACAGTGCGATGCGGTCTTTGTCCATACCTCGACGGCTTCACATTATGAAGTAGTGAATCACTTACTGAATACCGGGGTTCATGTTTGTGTGGATAAACCATTGGCGGACAAGCTGAGTGAGGCGGAGACGCTGGTCGAGCTGGCGGCGCGACGTCGACTGACGTTGATGGTCGGTTTCAATCGCCGCTTCGCGCCTCTCTATCGGGAGCTGAAGGGGCGGCTGGGCGAGGCGGCCTCGCTGCGGATGGATAAACACCGTAGCGATAGCGTCGGCAACGATCTGCGCTTTACGCTGCTTGATGACTATCTGCATGTGGTGGATACCGCGCTATGGCTGGCCGACGGTCAGGCACGTCTGCGCGGCGGCGCGCTGAAGATCACCCCGCAGGGCGAAATGCTCTATGCCGAACATCAGTTCAGTTCGCCCCGGCTGCAGGTCACCACCAGCATGCATCGTCGCGCAGGCAGCCAGCGCGAGTGGGTGCAGGCGGTCACGGATGGGGGGCTATATGCCGTCAGCGAGATGCGCGAATGGCAGGAGGAGTGCGGTCATGGCGTGGTCCAGCGCCCGGTTGCCGGCTGGCAAACCACCCTTGAGCAGCGCGGCTTTGTCGGCTGCGCGCGCCATTTTATCGAATGCGTGCAAAATCAGACAGTTCCTGAAACTGCAGGCGAACAGGCGCTGCTGGCTCAGCGGATCGTTGAGAAACTGTGGCGCGACGCCATTAGCGAATAATCCATTGTAACAACTGACAGTAGTAATTCATGTTGAACCCGGTAGACTATCGCCACTTTCCAGCGCCCGCATTTGCGGGCGTTTTACTCCAGGGTTTGGAATAACAGCGTAATGAACCTTTTAAAATCACTGGCGGCAGTCAGTTCGATGACCATGTTTTCGCGCGTGCTGGGCTTTGCCCGCGATGCGATTGTGGCGCGTATTTTTGGCGCCGGGATGGCGACCGATGCCTTTTTTGTCGCCTTCAAACTGCCTAACCTGCTGCGGCGTATTTTTGCCGAAGGCGCCTTCTCACAGGCGTTTGTGCCGATCCTTGCCGAATATAAAAGCAAGCAGGGCGAAGATGCCACCCGCGTGTTTGTCTCATACGTCTCCGGGCTGCTGACCCTGGCCCTGGCTATCGTTACCGTTATCGGGATGCTGGCGGCGCCGTGGGTAATCACCATTACTGCGCCCGGCTTTGCCGATACCGCCGATAAGTTTGCGCTAACCACCCAGCTGCTGCGTATTACCTTTCCCTATATTTTGCTGATCTCCCTGGCTTCGCTGGTGGGGGCGATCCTCAATACCTGGAACCGCTTCTCGGTGCCGGCCTTTGCGCCGACGTTCCTCAACGTCAGTATGATTGGCTTTGCGCTGTTTGCCGCGCCATATTTCCATCCGCCGGTGCTGGCGCTGGCCTGGGCGGTGACGGTCGGCGGCGTGCTGCAGCTGGCTTACCAGCTGCCGCATCTGAAGAAGATTGGCATGCTGGTCCTGCCGCGAATTAATCTGAAAGATGCCGGCGCGATGCGGGTGGTGAAGCAGATGGGGCCGGCGATCCTTGGCGTGTCGGTAAGCCAGATCTCCCTTATCATCAATACCATTTTCGCCTCATTCCTCGTGTCGGGCTCGGTGTCGTGGATGTATTATGCCGACCGCCTGATGGAGTTTCCCTCCGGCGTGCTGGGCGTGGCGCTTGGCACTATCCTGCTGCCATCGCTGTCAAAAAGCTTCGCCAGCGGTAACCATGACGAGTATTGCCGGCTGATGGACTGGGGACTGCGTCTCTGTTTTCTGCTGGCGCTGCCGAGCGCGGTGGCGCTGGGGATCCTCGCCAAACCGCTGACCGTGGCTCTGTTCCAGTACGGCAAATTCAGCGCCTTTGACGCGGCGATGACCCAGCGCGCGCTGGTGGCTTATTCCGTGGGGCTGATGGGCCTTATCGTGGTGAAAGTGCTGGCGCCGGGCTTCTATTCCCGTCAGGACATCAAGACCCCGGTCAAGATTGCTATTATCACCCTGATTATGACCCAGGTAATGAACCTGGCGTTTATCGGCCCGCTGAAGCATGCGGGTCTGTCGCTGTCCATCGGCCTGGCGGCCTGCCTGAACGCCGCGCTGCTCTACTGGCAGCTGCGTAAACAGAAAATTTTCACCCCGCAGCCGGGCTGGTTGGCCTTCCTGCTGCGTCTGATTATTGCAGTGCTGGTTATGGCCGCGGCGCTGCTGGGCGTCATGCATCTCATGCCTGAGTGGTCGCTGGGGACGATGCCGTTCCGTCTGATGCGTTTGCTGGCGGTGGTTATCGCCGGGGTGGTAGCCTATTTCGCCACGCTGCTGGTGCTGGGCTTCCGCGTGAAAGAGTTTGTCCGTCGCACGGCGTAAGCGGTTGTGTGGGTAGAAAAACCCCGCTTCGCCTCAGGCGAAGCGGGGTTTTTTTATGATGCGCTGCGTTCGGCAGCGAGGATGCGGGCATTCTCCAGCAGGCGGATCGCCAGGGCTAGCGCGCCAGTGATCACTGCCAGCGTGACCACTCCGTTCCAGCCGGCCAGCACGTACAGCTTACTGCCCAGCACCGACCCCAGCGACATCCCGATAAACACCACGGTGAACAGCAGGGCGTTGAGGCGGCCGCGGGCCTGTGGCTCAAGGCCATATACCAGGTTCTGATGCGCCACCAGGCTTGACTGCAGGCCAAGGTCAAAGCCAATCGCCGACAGGGCAATCAGCGCCAACTGAGCGTGCACTGGCAGCAGCGGCAGCATAAACATCAGGGCAAAGGAGAGGGTGACCAGCGCCGCACCCATCTGTGTCACCTTACCGGCGCCAAATTTATCGGCCAGACCGCCGGCAAGCGGCGCGGCCAGCGCCCCGGCGGCCCCGGCGATACCGAAACCGCCCGCTACTGCGCTGCCCATGTGATAGTGTTCGGAGAGCATCACCGCCAGCGTCGACCAGAAGGCGCTAAAGGCGATGGAGAGCGCGCCCTGAGCTAGCGCGGCGCGGCGTAATGCCGGGTAACGCTGCCACAGATGCGCCATCGAGGCCATCAGCTGCGGATAGCTCAGCGTCGAGTGCACAGCGAAGCGCGGCAGGACGCGCCACATTACCAGGCCAATCAGCGCGACGCTGACCGCCGCCGCCTGATACATCACCCGCCAGCCGAATACGGCGCCCACCACGCCGCTGACCGTCCGGGAGAGCAGGATCCCCAGCAGCAGCCCGGTCATTACCGTGCCCACCATTTTTCCCTGCTTGCCCGCCGGGGCGAGGATCGCCGCCGCCGGGACGATATCCTGCGCCATGGTCGCCGCCATACCGATCAGCAGACTGACCACCAGCAGTGAGCTGAGCTGGCCGGTGAGGCTGCACAGGAGCAGCAGGAGCGCCAGCAGCGCGCTTTTCACCAGGATCAGCCGGCGGCGATCGTGGCGGTCGCCGAGCGGGAGCAGGAACAGAATGCCGAGCGCATAACCCGCCTGCGTCAGGGTAGGGACCAGACCCATACCTTCTACAGTCAGGTGGAGATTGGCGCCCATCAACGGCAGCAGCGGCTGCGCGTAGTAAATAGAGGCGACGCTAAAGCCGGCGCCGAGTGCGAGAATGAAGATAATCCAGCCTGCGTCGCGGGTGGAAAGGGAAGTCGGTGTCATGTTCAATGCCTCATAGATGCGATGGGGCTATTTTTCCCTGAACGCGGCTGGCGCGGTAGCTGGGCTGGTGGTAAAACGGTTATACGTAGCACGTATAGGCAAAAGGAAAATGAAAAGACAAGAGCGTATAGACCGCATTGAGCTGATGCGCACCTATATCCGCATCGTAGAGGCCGGATCGCTCTCCGCCGCCGCAGGGCAGATGGACACTACCCAGGCGACCGTCAGCCGCCGCCTGCAGTCCCTTGAAGGGCTGCTGGGGGTTAAGCTGATCCTGCGCACCACCCATGCGATGAAGCTCACTGACGATGGCGAACGCTGTTATCGTCACGCCCGTCAGGTGGTGGACGCCTGGCTGGCGCTGGAGGATGACCTGCGTATTGCCGACGATCGGCCGGTGGGCGTTCTGCGAGTGCGGGCGCCCCACGCGTTTGGCCAGCAGCAACTGCTGGCGCCGCTGGTGGCATTTCTACAGCGCCATCCGCAGCTGTCGGTGGAGTGGATGCTAAACGATAATACCGTCGACTTCCTCAGCGATAATATCGACTGCGCTATTCGCGTGGGGGCGGAGGTGGATCCAGCAACGGTATCCGTACTGCTGGCGGAAGTGCCGCGCTGCGTAGTGGCTTCTCCTGAGCTGCTGGCGAAGTATCCGCCGTTAACCTCGCTGGAGGCGTTATCGGGCCTGCCATGGATCGCCATTAATACCTTTTATCAGCATGAGGTACGGCTCAGGCATCAGGCAAGCGGGCAGATTGTCTCTACAGCGATTACTCCCTGTCTGAGCACTGACAGTCTTTACGTCGCGCGCAACACCGCGCTGGCGGGGCTGGGGGTGGCGATGGTGTCCAGCTGGACGGTCGTGGAGGATATTGCCGCCGGACGGCTGATTGAGCTGTTCCCGCAGTGGCGACCCGCCTCGCTGCCGGTTCATCTGGTTTATCCCTGGGCGCGCTATTACCCGACACGCCTGCGTAAGTTCCTCGACCTGATGCGGGAGATCATGCCGGATCTCGCCGGGATGCAGCGTCCGCAAAGCGCATAAAAAAACCGGCCGAAGGCCGGTTTTTTTATTAAGCACGCTTACTCGACGGGCTGTGGGCGAGTCGGTTCAGCGGTGGCTTTATGGGTCGCGCTATGACCACCGGCGGCGCCTTTACCTTCAAAGGCGAACGGCGGGCGCACCCAGGTGCTGTGACGCGGTGCTTCCGGGACATAGTCCGGAGCTGGCGCACGGGTCATTGGCGCGGTGGCATGGCGATGACCCGCCACTACGACCGGCTTGCTCACCGGGGGCTCGGCTTTGACCGGTTCGGCAGGGGCCGCTTCGGTCACTGGCGCTTGCTCCACGGTTTCTGCGACCGGGGCGATAGTTTCCACTGGCGCTGCAACGACAGGCGTCGTTTCCACCGCTTCAGGTTCTACCACCACCGGCTCGGGGTCGAGCGTCACTGGCGCGATAGCCTGAGGCGCTTCGACAGCCGGTGCTTCGGTGACCGGCTCCTGAGGCGCTGGCTCGACGGCTGCTGGCGCGACAACTTCCGCAGCATCAACGACCAGCGGCTCGGCGGCCGCTACCGGCTCGACGACTACCGGCTCAGCGGTTACTGGTTCCATGGTAGCCGGCTCGACGGTGACCGGCGCAGCGGTAACGGTTTCAACGACGGCAACCGGGGCCGCTACAGCCTCGACAGTTTTCGCGACGCTGGCGTCCTGAACCTGAACCTCTTCCGGCTGCTGATCCTGCGGACGAACCACCGGGTAGCGGATCCAGACTTTACCGGAAGCCATCTCCGGCGATGCGCAGGCTACGGTCAGCGGCATAGGCGACTGGGTCGGATAGCGTTCGTCACGATAGCGACGACGACGCTGACCGCTGACGCGCAGGTGACGCGGGGAGCGACGTGAGCGACGCGGCATACCGTTCGCTTCACGGGATTCGCCATTTTCGTCCTGGTCCGCAACGCTCTCCACCCCTGCCGGCAGCTCGGCTTTCACCGGCTCGCTGTGCGGAGCGATAACTTCAGCCACTACGGCTTCTGGCACGATCTCGGCAACTGGCTCGACGACAGCGGACTCAACGCGCACTTTCTGTGCCAGCTGGCGCGGTTTACGACGCGGCAGAGTTTGTACACGCTCTTCCTGCTCCGTCTCCTGCACAACCGGCTCTTCGCGAGTCTGCGCTTTGGCTTCCTGCTGCGCCTGACGTTTGTCGTCATTGCGGCGGCGGGTGCGTTCGCGGCGCGGCTGCTGCTCGTCACGGGATTTCGCTTTCTCCGCGTCGTCGCCTGAGGTTTGGCGAACATCACGGGCTTCCATGTTCTGCGACGGCTTCTCGCGACGGTTGCGACGGTTCTCTTCACGCGATTCGCGCGGTTCACGGCCCTCGGCATTGTCCGCACGGGTGTCGCGATTGTCACGGTTATCGCGGTTGTCACGATTGTCGCGGTTATCACGGCGGTCGTTGCGGTCGCGGCGGTTGTTGGCGCGCGGTTTACGACGCTCCTGCTGACGCTCCGGTTTTTCTTCCGCTTTCTTCTCGACCTGAACTTCAGCCGGTTTGGCCTCTTCGGCGCCAGAGAAGATATTCTTCAGCGCGCTGAAGAAGCGTGAGAGCAGGCCAGGCTGCGCCGGTGCGGCGGCCGCGACCGGTGCCGCTGCGGCGACAGGCGCGGCGGCAGGCTCTTCGAGCATCGGGGCTGGCGGCGCATCTGGCATGACAAAAGCGGCCAGGGCCGGCTGTTCCGGACGTTTCCGCTCCGCCGGCTCATCGTCGCCTGGCAGCGCCATTTCTTCTTCATGCAGCTTCGGCAGCAGATAGCTCAGCGTTGAGGTTTCTTCACCTTTGCGCACGCGCAGGACGGAGTAGTGCGGCGTTTGCATTTCGTCGTTTGGCACGATAATAACGCGCACATCGCCCTGACGGGATTCGATAGCGCTCACTGCGGCACGTTTTTCGTTCAGCAGATAGGAGGCGATCGGTACCGGAACAATGGCGTGGACTTCTTTGGTATTCTCTTTCAGCGCTTCTTCTTCGATCAGACGCAGAATAGAGAGCGACAGCGATTCGTTATCACGCACGGTGCCGGTGCCGGAGCAGCGCGGGCAGACGTGGTGACTGGACTCGCCCAGCGACGGGCTCAGGCGCTGACGGGACATCTCCAGCAGGCCGAAGCGCGAAATATGGCTGATCTGAATGCGCGCCCGGTCCTGACGGACGGCTTCGCGCAGACGATTCTCCACGGCGCGCTGGTGGCGAACCGGGGTCATATCGATGAAGTCGATAACGATCAGGCCGCCGAGGTCGCGCAGACGCAGCTGGCGGGCAATTTCGTCAGCCGCTTCGAGGTTGGTATTGAAGGCTGTCTCTTCGATATCGCCGCCGCGGGTGGCGCGGGCGGAGTTGATATCGATCGCGGTCAGCGCTTCGGTGCTATCGATAACGATAGACCCGCCGGAAGGCAGGCGCACTTCGCGCTGGAAGGCGGACTCAATTTGCGATTCGATCTGATAATGGCTGAACAGCGGGATTTCACCGGTGTACAGTTTGATTTTGCTGCTGAAATCCGGACGACCCAGCGCGGCGATATGCTGGCGCGCCAGCTCAAGCACTTTCGGGTTATCGATCAGGATTTCGCCGATGTCCTGGCGCAGGTAGTCACGGAAGGCGCGGACAATGACGTTGCTTTCCTGGTGGATCAGGAACGGCGCCGGACGGCTTTCCGCGGCTTTCTGAATCGCTTCCCAGTGCTTCAGGCGGAAGCTCAGGTCCCACTGAAGGGCTTCGGCGGATTTGCCGACGCCAGCGGTGCGAACGATCAGGCCCATGCCGTCCGGAAGCTCCAGGCTCGCCAGCGCTTCTTTCAGTTCGGTACGGTCGTCGCCCTCGATACGGCGGGAAATTCCCCCGGCGCGCGGGTTGTTCGGCATCAGTACCAGATAGCTGCCCGCCAGGCTGATAAAGGTGGTGAGCGCAGCGCCTTTGTTGCCGCGTTCTTCTTTATCAATCTGCACGATAACTTCCTGACCTTCCCGCAGTACGTCTTTGATATTAGGACGACCATGCGCATTGTAGTTGGCGGGGAAGTATTCGCGGGCGATTTCTTTGAGGGGGAGGAAACCATGACGCTCGGCGCCGTAATCAACAAACGCGGCTTCAAGGCTGGGTTCAATGCGGGTGATTTTGCCTTTGTAGATGTTCGCTTTTTTCTGTTCGTGCCCGGGGCTTTCGATATCCAGGTCGTACAGGCGCTGCCCATCAACAAGGGCGACGCGCAACTCTTCCTGCTGAGTTGCGTTGATTAACATTCTTTTCATCGTAACTTACTCATTATTCTTACATTGACGACTAAGCTGCGGGCAGAGTAATGCCTTTCCGGGGGAAAACCGATGGCCTCGTGTCTGGTTCACGTCGCCAACCTCACGGTTGTCGCGCGCTTAAGAGGCGCAGAGTGTCGGTCGCCTGTGTTTCAAACGGAAACACAGCGCAATTATTCAGGGGAACAGCCTGGGATGTATCACCAGAGAATATTCCATTTATACTCGTCGTCTTTCGCGTTGCAGGCATGGTGGCTTAACCTGCTCACCTCGATCTGGCGATCCAGATGAGCTCCCGGGAGTCCCGGAGTTGACGCCTTCCTGCGACTTGAAATCCATAGAGCCTGTACCGGTAAGGACTGCAACCCGCAGCCCGCTAACTGTCTGAAAGATCACAACGTCTTACGCCATTGCTGCGTGGGCGATCGGTCAGACAAAATTGGTCATTCCGCTAATGTCTTGTTCTAACAAGATGCAATACGGAAAACGGTCTCATTATTCCATTGCTAACCTTGTTATAGCAAGTTGACTTTCACCTTTTATCACCCGGTTACTCACAGTTTTATCACCTGCCCATACAGATTGTTCTAATAACAAACAAAATGGCGGTCAGGTAAACCGTGAAAACAGGATAATGATAAATATAAGCATATAAAAATGAGTGGCGCTAATGCGTCCGGCTATTTAGAATCGCGCACCATGAAAACTGAGACCCCAACCGTAAAAATGGTTGCCATTGCTGCTGATGAAGCGGGGCAACGTATCGACAACTTTTTGCGTACGCAATTGAAAGGCGTACCGAAGAGCATGATTTATCGCATCCTGCGTAAAGGCGAGGTGCGGGTAAACAAAAAGCGCGTGAAGCCGGAGTATAAGCTGGAAGCGGGCGATGAAGTCCGTATCCCGCCGGTACGCGTGGCGGAGCGTGAAGAAGAGGCGGTATCGCCGCACCTGCAGAAAGTGGCCGCGCTCTCTGAGGTGATCCTCTATGAAGACGATCATATTCTGGTGCTCAATAAGCCTTCTGGTACCGCGGTACACGGCGGCAGCGGCCTGAGCTTCGGCGTGATTGAAGGGCTGCGCGCCCTGCGCCCGGAGGCGCGCTTCCTTGAGCTGGTGCATCGTCTCGACCGGGATACCTCCGGCGTGCTGCTGGTGGCGAAAAAGCGCTCAGCGCTGCGTTCGCTGCACGAGCAACTGCGCGATAAAGGCATGCAGAAAGATTATCTGGCGCTGGTGCGCGGCCAGTGGCAGTCGCATACCAAAGTGGTCCAGGCCCCGCTGTTGAAGAATATTCTGCAGAGCGGGGAGCGCATCGTTCGCGTGAGTCAGGAAGGCAAGCCGTCGGAGACGCGCTTTAAAGTGGAAGAGCGTTACGAATTCGCCACGCTGGTGCGCTGCAGCCCGGTCACCGGCCGCACGCATCAGATCCGCGTTCATACCCAGTATGCCGGCCATCCTATCGCTTTTGACGACCGCTATGGCGACCGCGAGTTCGACAAGCAGCTGTCCGCTACCGGCTTAAACCGCCTGTTCCTGCACGCGGCGGCGCTGAAGTTTACCCACCCGGGGAGCGGGGAGATGATTCGCGTTGAGGCGCCGCTGGACAACCAGCTGAAGCACTGTTTACAGGTGCTACGGAAGAGCAAATAAGCGCAACGGCGGAATCAGTTCCGCCGTTTTTTTTGCCTCAGCCTAACAGCGGGTTGTAGTTTTCACGGCGCAACATCTGACAGAGCGCGATTAAGGGTAAACCGACCAGGGTGTTCGGGTCGCGGCCTTCCAGCCGTTCGAACAGCGTAATGCCCAATCCTTCGCTCTTGAAACTCCCGGCGCACTGCAGCGGGTTCTCTTTGCGCACATAGCCTTCTATCTCTTTATCACTGAGATGGCGAAAGTGAACGTCAAAGGGTTCGCATTCGGTTTGTAGATGGCCGCTGGCAGAGTTGTACAGCGCCAGTCCGGTATAAAAGGTAATGATTGATCCGCTGGCCTTTCTTAAATGCCTGCGGGCATTTTCCTCGGTGTGCGGTTTGCCGGTGATTTCACCGTCCAGTACGCAAACCTGATCGGAGCCTATAATAAGGTGATTAGGGAAGCGTGTGGCCAGACTTTGCGCTTTGGCCTGCGCCAGCCGGGTGACAAGCTGACGTGCGGATTCATCAGGCCGGGGCGTTTCGTCGACGTCAGGCGCGGCACATTCAAACGGTAAACCCAGTTTTTCCAGCAGCATGCGCCGCCAGGGAGAGGTTGACGCGAGGATAAGATCAGACATATTTTTTCATCCACATATAGCGCTTCGCAGAGCATCATCTTAAACTATGCGCCGCAATGTGTGCGAATAAATGGCAAAAGGCAACCTGAGGCTGCCTTTTTCTTTGACTCTATGACATTACAAAGTTAATATGCGCGCCCTATGCAAAAGGTAAAATTACCCCTGACTCTTGATCCGGTACGCACGGCTCAAAAACGCCTTGATTACGAAGGCATCTATGCCCGCGATCAGGTTGAACGTGTAACCGATTCTGTAGTCAGCGTGGACAGCGATGTGGAATGCAGCATGTCGTTCGCTATCGATAACCAGCGTCTCGCCGTTATTACTGGCGATGCAAAGGTAACGGTAACTCTCGAATGCCAGCGTTGCGGGAAACCGTTCTCCCATTACGTCCACACCACGTATTGTTTTAGCCCCGTCAGAAATGACGAACAGGCCGAAGCACTACCGGAAGCGTATGAGCCGATTGAGGTTAACGAATTCGGTGAAATCGACCTGCAGGCAATGGTCGAGGATGAAATTATCCTCTCCCTGCCCGTAGTTCCGGTGCATGATTCTGAACACTGTGAAGTGTCCGACGCGGACATGGTCTTTGGCGAACTGCCTGAAGAGGCACAAAAACCAAACCCATTTGCCGTATTAGCCAGCTTAAAGCGTAAGTAATTGAGGAGTAAGGTCCATGGCCGTACAACAGAATAAACCAACCCGTTCCAAACGTGGCATGCGTCGTTCCCATGACGCGCTGACCGCAGTCACCAGCCTGTCTGTAGACAAAACTTCTGGTGAGAAACACCTGCGTCACCACATCACTGCCGACGGTTTCTACCGCGGTCGCAAGGTTATCGCTAAGTAATCACGCGATACTCGCAGGATTTCCCGTTGCAGGCCATGGCGGGCGTGTGCGTCCCTGGAAACTCGGTTAACCCGGTCGCTGGGGGCATTTATGCCCGGATTGTTGCGTCTGCAGCGTGAATATTCGCGGGTGCCAGCGTGATGAAGCTTAGTGAGGACTCCCCGGGCAACTGGGGAATCACCGAACCGGGCAGCGACGATACCTTGACACGTCTAACCCTGGCGTTAGATGTCATGGGGGGCGATTTCGGCCCATCCGTGACGGTGCCTGCAGCACTGCAGGCACTGAACTCTAATTCGCAACTCACACTTCTTTTAGTCGGCGATCCCGACGCCATCACGCCATTACTCGCCAAAGCTGACTTCGAACAACGTTCGCGTCTGCAGATTATTCCTGCGCAGTCAGTTATTGCCAGTGATGCGCGACCCGCACAGGCTATCCGCAGCAGTCGCGGAAGCTCAATGCGCGTGGCGCTGGAGCTTGTGAAAGAAGGGCGGGCGCAAGCCTGCGTCAGCGCTGGCAACACCGGCGCGCTGATGGGTCTGGCGAAACTGCTGCTCAAACCGATCGAAGGTATTGAGCGGCCGGCGCTGGTGACGGTTTTACCGCACCAGCAGAAGGGCAAAACCGTGGTGCTGGATCTCGGCGCCAACGTCGATTGCGACAGCACGATGCTGGTGCAGTTCGCGGTAATGGGCGCGGTGCTGGCGGAAGAAGTGGTCGGCATTTCCAACCCCCGCGTCGCTTTGTTGAACATCGGCGAAGAAGAGATGAAAGGCCTCGGCAGCATCCGCGATGCTGCCGCAGTGCTCAAAACGCTGCCTTCCCTCAACTACATCGGCTATCTTGAAGCCAATGAACTGTTGACCGGAAAAACCGATGTGCTGGTTTGTGATGGATTCACGGGCAACGTCACATTAAAAACCATGGAAGGTGTTGTCAGAATGTTCCTTTCACTGCTGAAATCTCAGGGAGAGGGCAAAAAACGGTCGTGGTGGCTGCTGTTACTAAAACGTTGGTTACAAAAAAGCCTGGCGAGGCGATTCAGTCACCTCAACCCCGACCAGTATAATGGCGCCTGTCTGTTAGGATTGCGCGGTTCCGTGATCAAGAGTCATGGTGCTGCCAATCAACGCGCCTTTAGCGTCGCGATAGAGCAGGCAGTGCAGGCGGTGCAGCGGCAGATCCCTCAGCGGATCGCCGCGCGCCTGGAATCTTTATACCCAGCTGGTTTCGAGCTGCCGGAAAGCGACAGTGACGTGAACGCCCGACAGCAAAGCGGGACGAATGGCCACGATTGACGCCGCGGCGGTTGAACGAGGCGGGTATATCACCCAAGAGTGACTGAGCGTACATGTATACGAAGATTATTGGTACCGGCAGCTATCTGCCCGAGCAAGTGCGTACAAACGCCGACCTGGAAAAAATGGTAGAAACCTCTGACGAGTGGATTGTCACCCGCACAGGTATCCGTGAGCGTCGTATTGCCGCAGCGCATGAAACAGTTGCTACGATGGGCTTTGAAGCCGCAAAGCAGGCGCTGGCGATGGCGGGCGTGTCCGCGGAGCAAATTGGTCTGATTATCGTTGCGACCACCTCCGGCACGCACGCGTTTCCGAGTTCTGCATGCCAGATCCAGTCAATGCTGGGCGTTAAGGGTTGCCCGGCGTTTGATGTCGCTGCCGCCTGCGCTGGTTTCACCTATGCGCTAAGCGTCGCCGATCAGTATGTGAAGAACGGCGCGGTAGATTATGCGCTGGTTGTTGGCGCCGATGTGCTGGCGCGCACCTGCGATCCGGCGGATCGCGGAACGATTATTATTTTCGGTGACGGCGCCGGCGCGGTTGTGCTGGGCGCCTCCGAAGAGCCGGGCATTATCTCGACGCATCTGCATGCCGACGGCAGCTATGGCGAACTGCTGACCCTGCCGAACGCCGATCGCTTCGATCCGGAAAACCCGATCTATCTGACGATGGCCGGCAACGAAGTCTTCAAAGTGGCGGTCACCGAGCTGGCGCACATCGTTGATGAGACGCTGGCAGCGAATAATCTTGAACGTTCAGCGCTGGACTGGCTGGTGCCGCATCAGGCTAACCTGCGTATTATCAGCGCGACGGCGAAGAAACTGGGTATGTCGATGGATAACGTCGTTGTGACCCTCGACCGCCATGGCAACACCTCCGCGGCGTCAGTCCCTTGCGCGCTGGATGAGGCCGTCCGCGATGGCCGTATTCAGCGCGGTCAGCTGATTTTGCTGGAAGCCTTTGGTGGCGGTTTCACCTGGGGTTCCGCGCTGGTTCGTTTTTAGTATAAGGATTTAAACATGACGCAATTCGCATTTGTGTTCCCGGGGCAGGGCTCTCAGGCCGTAGGCATGCTGGCCGAAATGGCTGCCGCTTGGCCGGTCATTGAAGAGACCTTCGGTGAAGCTTCCGCAGCGTTGGGTTACGATCTGTGGGCGCTGACGCAACAGGGCCCGGCAGAAGAACTGAATAAGACCTGGCAGACTCAACCGGCGCTGCTCGCCGCCTCCGTGGCGCTGTACCGCGTCTGGCAACAGCAGGGCGGCAAAGCGCCAGCGCTGCTGGCGGGTCACAGCCTCGGCGAATACTCCGCGCTGGTATGCGCGGGCGTTATCGGTTTCGCTGATGCCGTTCGCCTGGTTGAGCTGCGTGGTAAATTCATGCAGGAAGCCGTACCGGAAGGTACCGGCGCCATGTCCGCGATTATCGGTCTGGACGACGCCGCTATCGCCAAAGCCTGTGAAGAATCTGCCGAAGGGCAGGTGGTCTCTCCGGTGAACTACAATTCCCCGGGCCAGGTGGTTATCGCCGGGCACAAAGAGGCCGTTGAACGTGCGGGCGCCGCCTGTAAAGCCGCCGGCGCCAAACGCGCGCTGCCGCTGCCGGTGAGCGTGCCGTCCCACTGCGCGCTGATGAAGCCAGCCGCAGAAAAACTGGCGGTAGAGCTGCAGAAAATCACCTTCAACGCGCCGATGATTCCGGTGGTGAATAACGTCGACGTGAAGTGCGAAACCGCGCCGGACGCCATTCGCGACGCGCTGGTGCGCCAGCTGTACAGCCCGGTGCAGTGGACCAAAACCGTTGAGTTTATGGCTGCCGAGGGCGTATCGCACCTGTATGAGGTTGGCCCGGGTAAAGTCCTCACCGGCCTGACCAAACGTATTGTTGACACCCTGACCGCTTCCGCGCTTAACGAGCCGGCGGCGATGTCTGCGGCGCTTGAGCAATAAAAGAGGAAAACCATGAGTTTTGAAGGAAAAATCGCGCTGGTTACCGGTGCAAGCCGCGGTATTGGCCGTGCCATCGCTGAAACGCTCGTCGCCCGTGGCGCGAAAGTTATCGGTACTGCGACCAGCGAAAGCGGCGCGCAGGCGATCAGCGACTATTTAGGCGCCAATGGTAAAGGTCTGATGTTGAATGTGACCGACCCGGCATCTATTGAATCTGTTCTGGAAAATGTGCGCGCAGAGTTTGGCGAAGTGGATATCCTGGTGAATAATGCCGGGATCACTCGCGACAATCTGTTAATGCGCATGAAAGATGACGAGTGGAACGATATTATCGAAACCAACCTGTCATCGGTTTTCCGTCTGTCAAAAGCGGTAATGCGCGCTATGATGAAAAAGCGTCATGGACGTATTATCACTATCGGTTCTGTGGTTGGTACCATGGGAAATGCGGGTCAGGCCAACTACGCCGCGGCGAAAGCGGGTCTGATCGGCTTCAGTAAATCACTGGCGCGTGAAGTTGCGTCCCGCGGTATTACTGTAAACGTTGTTGCTCCGGGCTTTATTGAAACGGACATGACGCGTGCGCTGACCGATGAGCAGCGTGCGGGTACGCTGGCGGCAGTTCCTGCGGGGCGCCTTGGCACCCCAAATGAAATCGCCAGCGCGGTTGCATTTTTAGCCTCTGACGAAGCAAGTTACATCACTGGTGAAACGCTGCACGTCAACGGCGGAATGTACATGGTCTGACCGAGATTTGTGCAAAACGTTCAGGAACCGCGCACTTCGCACGGTTCTCTGTGCGGTTTTGTGCGAAAAGATTTGCGTTCTTAGGGCAAACGGCCTCAAAATAGCGCAAAATCGTGGTAAGACCTGCCGGGATTTAGTTGCAAATTTTTCAACATTTTATACACTACGAAAACCATCGCGAAAGCGAGTTTTGATAGGAAATTTAAGAGTATGAGCACTATCGAAGAACGCGTTAAGAAAATTATCGGCGAGCAGCTGGGCGTTAAGCAGGAAGAAGTTACCAACAATGCTTCCTTCGTTGAAGACCTGGGCGCTGATTCTCTTGACACCGTTGAGCTGGTAATGGCTCTGGAAGAAGAGTTTGATACTGAGATTCCGGACGAAGAAGCTGAGAAAATCACCACCGTTCAGGCTGCCATTGATTACATCAACGGCCACCAGGCGTAAGTGAACATCTCCAGGCGGTCATTCGACCGCCTGAGTTTTATCTTTTTATTGTCCCACAAGAATCTATTTTCCCTCCCTGGAGGACAAACGTGTCTAAGCGTCGTGTAGTTGTGACCGGACTGGGCATGTTGTCTCCTGTCGGCAATACCGTAGAGTCTACCTGGAAAGCTCTCCTTGCCGGTCAGAGTGGCATCAGCCTGATCGACCATTTCGATACTAGCGCCTATGCAACGAAATTTGCTGGCTTAGTAAAGGATTTTAACTGTGATGACATTATCTCGCGCAAAGAACAGCGCAAGATGGATGCCTTCATTCAATATGGAATTGTCGCTGGCGTTCAGGCCATGCAGGATTCTGGCCTTGAAGTGACGGAAGAGAATGCAACCCGTATTGGCGCCGCTATCGGCTCCGGTATCGGCGGTCTCGGCTTGATCGAAGAAAACCACAGTTCGCTGGTTAACGGTGGACCGCGCAAGATCAGCCCATTCTTCGTTCCTTCCACAATTGTTAACATGGTGGCCGGCCATCTGACCATCATGTTTGGTCTGCGTGGGCCAAGTATCTCTATCGCGACCGCGTGTACTTCAGGCGTGCACAACATCGGCCAGGCCGCGCGCATCATCGCCTATGGCGATGCCGATGCGATGGTGGCAGGCGGCGCGGAAAAAGCCAGTACCCCGCTTGGCGTGGGCGGCTTCGGCGCGGCGCGTGCGCTCTCCACGCGCAATGACAACCCGCAGGCGGCGAGCCGTCCGTGGGATAAAGATCGTGACGGCTTCGTGCTGGGCGACGGCGCGGGTATGGTGGTGCTGGAAGAGTACGAGCATGCCAAAAAACGCGGCGCCAAAATCTACGCCGAGATCGTTGGCTTCGGCATGAGCAGCGATGCTTACCACATGACGTCACCGCCGGAAGATGGCGCGGGCGCCGCGCTGGCAATGGTGAATGCTATTCGCGATGCGGGCATCGAACCGGGCCAGATCGGCTACGTCAACGCCCACGGCACCTCGACGCCGGCCGGCGATAAAGCGGAAGCGCAGGCGGTTAAGTCTGTCTTCGGTGATGCGGCGAGCCGCGTACTGGTGAGCTCTACCAAATCCATGACCGGGCATCTGCTGGGTGCGGCAGGGGCGGTAGAGTCGATTTACTCTATCCTGGCGCTGCGCGATCAGGCGGTTCCGCCGACGATCAACCTCGACAACCCGGATGAAGGCTGCGACCTCGACTTCGTTCCACACGAAGCGCGTCAGGTTTCCGGTATGGAGTACACCCTGTGCAACTCCTTCGGCTTTGGCGGCACTAACGGTTCGCTGATCTTCAAAAAAGTGTGACAGGGCTTGCCCCGGTACTGCTTTAACAAAAGGCCCGTTCGTCGGGCCTTTTTTATTCAGCTTTCTCCGCTTGTTCTCTGCTCTGGGTCCTGACACACTGACCGACCAGTGAAAAGGAGTCCTTTATGTTCTTGATAAACGGCGTTGTACAGGACACGTTGGCAGCGAACGATCGCGCCACCCAGTTTGGCGACGGCTGTTTTACCACCGCCCGCATCCAGCAAGGGCAGGTTGCGCTATTGGACGCCCATCTGCAGCGTTTACAGACAACCTGTGAAAAATTACATATCCCATTTAACGACTGGCTGACGCTGAGCGAAGAGATGCAGCGTTTGGCTCGGCCGCACGCGCAGGGCGTGCTCAAGGTGACTCTCACCCGCGGCGTTGGGGGAAGGGGATACAGTGCGGCGGGCTGCGTGTCGCCCACTCGCATTCTCAGCTTCTCTCCATACCCGGCGCATTATGCGCGCTGGCGGGAGGAGGGCATTACTCTGACCCAGAGTCCGGTGCCCCTGGGGCGCAACTCCTGGCTTGCCGGCCTGAAGCACCTTAATCGCCTTGAGCAGGTACTGATCCGCTCTCATCTTGAGCAGACGGACGCCGATGAGGCGCTGGTCCTTGACAGTGACGGGTGGCTTACGGAATGCTGTGCCGCGAATTTATTCTGGCGTCAGGGACGTGATGTATTTACTCCGCGACTCGATTATGCCGGGGTCAACGGCATTATGCGGCAGCGCTGTATCGCGCAGCTGGCACCATCGACGTTTCGCGTTGTCGAAGTGACAGCGCGTCCCGAGACGTTGCGGGAGGCCGATGAAGTGCTGATCTGCAATGCGCTGATGCCGCTGGTGCCGGTTCGCCGCTGGGAGGAGACCACCTGGTCCTCGCGTGAGCTTTACCATTTTTTAGCCCCTTTGTGTGAGCTGTCTGGTTAGTATGAAGAAAATGTTACGTTTTATCCTGTTGCTGGTCGTGCTGTTGGGCATCGCCGCGGCGGCAGGCATGTGGAAGGTACGCCAGCTGGCGGACAGCAAGCTGCTGATTAAGGAAGAGACCATCTTTACCCTCGAAGCCGGCACCGGCCGGCTGGCGCTGGGCCAGGATCTCTATCGCGAGAAGGTGATCAATCGCCCGCGCGTTTTCCAGTGGCTGCTGCGGGTGGAACCTGAGCTGTCTCACTTCAAGGCCGGGACCTATCGCTTCACGCCGCAAATGACGGTGCGCGAGATGTTGCAGCTGCTGGCCAGCGGCAAAGAGGCGCAGTTTCCGCTGCGCTTTGTCGAAGGCATGCGCGTCAGCGACTACCTGCGCCAGCTGCGCGATGCCCCGTACGTGAAGCACACGCTTGAAGACGATAGCTACGCGACGGTGGCTAAGGCATTAGGTCTTGAGCATGCCGACTGGGTAGAGGGCTGGTTCTGGCCGGATACCTGGATGTACACCGCCAACACCAGCGATATCGCCATCCTCAAGCGCGCGCATCAGAAAATGGTCGCCGAAGTGGCGAAGGTCTGGGAAGGACGGATGGAGAATCTGCCCTATGCCGATCAGAACCAGCTGTTGACCATGGCCTCGATTATTGAAAAAGAGACCGCGGTAGCGGAAGAGCGCGACCGCGTCGCGTCGGTATTTATCAACCGCCTGCGCATCGGTATGCGCTTGCAGACCGATCCGACCGTAATCTACGGGATGGGCGCAGGATATACTGGTAAGTTAACGCGTAAGGATCTCGAGACGCCGACCGCATACAATACTTATACCATCAGCGGTTTGCCGCCAGGCCCTATCGCGGTGCCGGGCGAGGCCTCGCTGAAGGCGGCCGCCCATCCGGCGAAAACGCCATATCTTTATTTCGTCGCCGACGGGAAAGGGGGCCATACGTTTACCACAAACCTGGTCAGTCATAACCGTGCGGTGCAGGATTATCTGAAAGTACTTAAGGAAAAAAATGCGCAGTAACTATATCGTCATCGAGGGGCTGGAGGGCGCCGGGAAGACCACCGCACGTCAACTGGTGGTGGAGACGCTGCAGTCGGCGGGTATTCACGATATGGTGTTTACCCGCGAGCCGGGGGGCACAATCCTTGCCGAAAAACTGCGTAGCCTGGTGCTGGATATCCAGTCCACGGGCGATGAAGTGATTAACGATAAAGCGGAAGTGCTGATGTTTTACGCGGCGCGCGTCCAGTTGGTGGAGACCGTGATTAAGCCCGCGCTGGCCCGCGGCCAGTGGGTGATCGGCGATCGTCACGATCTGTCGACGCAGGCCTATCAGGGCGGCGGCCGGGGAATTGACCGCACGATGCTGGCGACGCTGCGCGACGCGGTACTCGGTGATTTTCGCCCCAATCTGACGCTGTATCTCGACGTCACGCCGGAAGTGGGGCTGCAGCGCGCCCGGGCCCGCGGCGAGCTGGATCGCATTGAGCAGGAGTCCATGAACTTTTTCAACCGTACCCGCGCGCGCTATCTTGAGCTGGCCGCCGCCGATCCTTCTATCCGCACGGTTGACGCAACTCAGCCGCTGGATGCCGTGGCGCGCGACATTCGCGCCACGATCGCCCAGTGGATGGCGGAGCAAGCGGCATGAAATGGTATCCGTGGCTGCGCCCCTCGTTCGAGCAACTGGTCGGTAGCTATCAGGCCGGACGAGGCCACCACGCCTTACTGTTACAGTCCCTGAACGGGATGGGCGGTGAGGCGTTGATTTACGCGCTGTGCCGCTTCCTGATGTGCCGCCAGCCCGAAGGACATAAAAGCTGCGGCCACTGCCATAGCTGTCAGCTGATGCAGGCCGGCACGCACCCCGATTACTATGCGCTCAGCCCCGAGAAGGGCAAGAGCGCGCTGGGTATTGACGCGGTGCGCGATGTCAATGAAAAGCTCTATGAACATGCGCGCCTTGGTGGGGCAAAAGTGGTCTGGATTAGCGATGCTGCCTTGCTGACCGATGCCGCCGCCAACGCGTTGCTGAAAACGCTGGAGGAGCCCCCGGAGAATACCTGGTTCTTCCTCGCCTGCGAGGAGCCGGCGCGTCTGCTGACCACTCTGCGTAGCCGCTGTCGCCTGCATCATCTGGCGCCGCCGTCTGAGCCTTATGCTCTGGCCTGGCTGGAGCGTGAGGTGAGCCTGCCGCAGGAGTCATTGTTGACCGCGTTACGCCTGTGCGCCAGCGCGCCGGCTGCGGCGCTCGAACTGTTACAGGAACCGCTGTGGACGGCGCGGCAGCAGTTGTGTCAGGCGCTGGCGACTACCCTGGCGAGCGGTGACTGGCTGGCGCTGCTGCCGATACTCAATCATGAACAGGCGGCGGTTCGCCTGCACTGGCTGGCGTCGCTGCTGGTCGATGCGCAAAAACGACAGCAGGGGATTACCCTGGTAAGTAACCCTGACGTCTGGCCGCTGCTGGAGCAGCTGGCGCACAGCCTGCCCGCCGCCCGGCTGCAGGCGATTGCCCATGACGTCTGTACCTGCCGCGAGCAATTGCTCAACGTTGTCGGTGTCAACCGCGAACTGCTGCTTACCGAGCGCCTGCTGCGCTGGGAACATTACCTGCAACCCGGGACGGTTTTACCCGTCTCCCACCTCTGAGTGAGACATTATGTTTTTAGTCGACTCCCACTGCCATCTTGATGGTCTGGATTATCAAACTCTGCACAAAAACGTCGACGACGTGCTGGCAAAAGCGGCCGCACGCGATGTGAAATTTTGCCTCGCCGTCGCCACGACGCTGCCTGGCTACCGCAGTATGCGCGAACTGGTGGGGACGCGTGACAACGTCGTCTTCTCCTGTGGCGTACACCCATTAAACCAGGACGAGCCCTGGGAGGTAGAGACTCTGCGCGCGCTGGCAGCGGAAGAGGGCGTCGTGGCGATGGGGGAGACCGGTCTGGATTATTTTTATACCCCGGAAACTAAAGCCCAACAGCAAAGCTCGTTCCGCGACCACATTCGTATCGGCCGTGAGCTCAATAAGCCGGTGATCGTCCATACCCGTGACGCGCGTGCCGATACTCTGGCGATTTTGCGCGAAGAAAAGGTGACGGATTGCGGTGGCGTACTACACTGTTTCACTGAGGACAGGGAGACAGCGGGCAAGCTGCTCGATATGGGGTTCTATATCTCGTTTTCCGGTATCGTCACTTTTCGTAACGCCGAGCAGCTGCGTGATGCGGCGCGCTACGTGCCGCTGGATCGCCTGCTGGTTGAAACCGATTCGCCGTACCTGGCGCCGGTCCCCCACCGCGGCAAAGAGAACCAGCCGGCGCTGGTCCGTGACGTTGCCGAGTATATGGCGGTACTGAAGGGGGGGTCGCTTGAGCAGCTGGCTCAGCAGACCACCGACAATTTTGCCACCCTGTTCCACATCGACCCCGCCCGTTTGCAACCTGCTTGATCTGCTTATTATTTTAAGGCTCGTAATTAATAGCCAAAGCGAGTAAAGTTCACCGCCACAAAAGTGGCGGTGAAGGTTTTTTAGCAACATCTGGATACAATTTATGTAAGTTGATGTAAATTTTTACCGGAAGGCTGATTGAAACGTGATAGCCGTCAAACAATCATCCCGTTAATTATTTTACTCTGTGTAATAAATAAAGGGCGCTTAGATGTCCTGTCCACGGCACGGTTCTCCCCCCGGGCCAATGCGTGAAAGCGTAAAAAAGTACCAAATACTCAGGAGCACTCTCAATTATGTTTAAGAATGCATTTGCTAACCTGCAGAAGGTCGGTAAATCGCTGATGCTGCCGGTATCCGTACTGCCTATCGCAGGTATCCTGCTGGGCGTCGGTTCCGCTAACTTCAGCTGGCTGCCAGCCGTGGTCTCCCACGTTATGGCAGAAGCAGGCGGTTCAGTTTTCGCCAATATGCCGCTGATCTTCGCTATCGGTGTGGCCCTCGGCTTCACCAATAACGACGGTGTATCCGCACTGGCTGCAGTCGTGGCTTACGGCATCATGGTGAAAACCATGGCGGTTGTTGCGCCGCTGGTGCTGCATTTACCTGCTGACGAGATTGCGGCAAAACACCTTGCTGATACCGGCGTGCTTGGCGGTATTATCTCCGGTGCTATCGCCGCCTACATGTTCAACCGCTTCTATCGCATCAAGCTGCCAGAATATCTCGGCTTCTTTGCGGGCAAGCGTTTTGTGCCGATTATCTCTGGTCTGGCCGCTATCTTCACCGGCGTGATCCTCTCCTTCATTTGGCCGCCGATCGGCTCCGCGATCCAAACCTTCTCCCAGTGGGCTGCTTATCAGAACCCAGTGGTGGCGTTTGGTATCTACGGTTTCATCGAACGTTGCCTGGTGCCGTTTGGTCTGCATCACATCTGGAACGTTCCTTTCCAGATGCAGATCGGCGAATACACCAACGCGGCTGGTCAGGTGTTCCACGGCGATATCCCGCGCTACATGGCAGGCGACCCGACGGCGGGCAAACTGTCTGGCGGCTTCCTGTTCAAAATGTATGGTCTGCCGGCAGCGGCTATCGCTATTTGGCACTCTGCTAAACCGGAAAACCGCGCCAAAGTGGGCGGTATCATGATCTCCGCCGCGCTGACCTCGTTCCTGACCGGTATCACCGAGCCGATCGAGTTCTCGTTCATGTTCGTGGCGCCGATCCTGTACGTTATCCATGCCATTCTGGCGGGCCTGGCGTTCCCGATCTGTATCCTGCTGGGTATGCGTGACGGTACCTCGTTCTCTCACGGTCTGATCGACTTTATCGTGCTGTCCGGTAACAGCAGCAAGCTGTGGCTGTTCCCGATTGTTGGTATCTGCTATGCGATCGTGTACTACGTCATTTTCCGTGTGCTGATTAAAGCCCTGGATCTGAAAACACCGGGTCGTGAAGACACCACCGAAGAGAGCAAAGCTGGCGCCACCAGCGAGATGGCTCCGGCTCTGGTCGCCGCTTTCGGCGGTAAAGAGAACATCACCAACCTCGACGCATGTATTACTCGTCTGCGTGTTAGCGTGGCGGATGTAGCGAAAGTTGACCAGGCTGGCCTGAAAAAACTGGGCGCCGCTGGCGTGGTAGTGGCAGGTTCTGGCGTACAGGCCATCTTCGGTACCAAGTCCGATAACCTGAAAACTGAAATGGATGAGTACATCCGTAACAGTTAAGACGTAGTATCGGGGAGACTAAGGCAGCCAACTGGCTGCCTTTTTTATGCGCTAAAGTCGGTGCCCCACAAGCGATAACCCTGAAAACAGTCCGCCATATGCTTATTCCCTCAGCAGCTAAGTCTATAGTTGAATAAGAAAAAGAGCTTTCAGGTTGAAAGAGAGGGAGAATGTCGCTCATACTCTTAGCGGAACCTGTGCGTCCGCGTTTATCTGCAGAAGCAGGCCAGCGCACGGGATAAAACTTATAAGGAATCAGTCATGGCAGAAGAAACGATTTTCAGCAAAATCATTCGCCGGGAGATCCCGTCGGATATTGTCTATCAGGATGAGCTTGTGACCGCTTTTCGCGACATCTCCCCGCAGGCGCCCACCCATATTCTGATTGTCCCGAATGTTCTGATTCCTACCGTAAATGACGTCACCGCTGAACATGAGCTGGCGCTGGGCCGGATGATGACCGTCGCGGCGAAGATCGCCCGCGATGAAGGTCTTGCCGACGATGGCTATCGGTTGATCGTCAACTGCAACCGCCACGGCGGCCAGGAAGTGTACCATATCCATATGCATCTGCTGGGCGGTCGTCCGCTTGGCCCGATGCTGGCGCACAAAGGCTAACGTCATGCTCAGGACCCTTTTGGGCGCGTGTCTGGCGGCGGGGCTACTCGCCGGGTGTAGTTCACACCCGGAGATCCCGGTTTCTGACCAGCAGGCGCTGGTGATGGAGTCGAGCGTGCTGGCGGCGGGGATCAGCGCCAGCGAGCCTGCCGTCGTGGCGACAGAGATTCAGGCTACCGCCTCCTCAACGCTATATAACGAGCGCCAGCAGCCGGTTACCGTGCACTATCGTTTTTTCTGGTATGACGCCCGAGGGCTGGAGATGCATCCGCTGGACGCGCCGCGCACCATCGTGGTACCGGCCCGCTCCTCGGTCACGTTATATGGCAGCGCCAATATCCTGGGGGCGCATAAGGCCCGCCTTTATCTTTATCTGTAAGGGGTAATTATAATGATGAAAATGTGTCGCTATGCGTTAATCACAGCACTGGCGATATTCCTCGCAGGCTGTGCGGGGTTGCGGGAGCAGCCCGCGCCGGTAGAAGAGGCCAAACCGCAGCCGCAGCAGCCTGCGCAGCCGCAGCCCACGGTGCCGACCGTACCGGCGGTGCCCTCTGTCCCGGCGCAGCCTGGGCCGATTGAGCATCAGGATCAGCAGTCGGGTCAGCCGGCGCCGCGCGTGCGTCATTATGACTGGAACGGCGCGGTTCAGCCGCTGGTGGGGCAGATGTTGCAGGCGAGTGGGGTCAATGCCGGCAGTATTCTGCTGGTTGACAGCGTGAACAACCGCACCAACGGTTCGCTAAATGCTGGAGAAGCCACCACTGCGCTACGTAGTGCGCTGGCCGGTAACGGCAAATTTACCCTGGTATCGGCGCAGCAGCTGGCGGTCGCCAAGCAGCAGCTGGGCCTGTCGCCGCAGGACAGCCTTGGCAGCCGCAGCAAAGCCATGGGCATCGCCCGCAACGTGGGCGCGCAGTATGTGCTTTACTCCAATGCCACCGGCAACGTCAACGCGCCTGAGCTGAAAATGCAGCTCATGCTGGTGCAAACCGGTGAGATAATCTGGTCAGGTAAAGGTGCTGTTCAGCAACAATAAGCTAACGCGCGACGAGCTCTTGTCGCGCTTCTTTCCCCATTATCATCCTGTCGCCTCGCTGAGCCAGAGTGGCCTCAGCGGCGGCAGTGTGATTATTAGCGACGGCGACCGGCGGCACGTGCTGCGTCAGCCGCACGATCCGTCTGCCGCCACTTACCATTTTCGCCGTCAGTATCACGCACTCCGCCGACTGCCTGCCAGGCTGGCGCCAACCCCGCTGTTTTACTCACCCTGCTGGATGGTGGTGGAGTATTGCGCAGGGGAGGTGAAAAGCGAGTTACCGGCCTCCCCGCAGCTGTCAGGCTTATTGTATGATTTGCATCAGCAACCGCGGTTTGGCTGGCGGGTTAGCCTCACACCACTGCTGGCCCAGTACTGGCAGAGGTGCGATCCGGCGCGGCGCAAGCCGCGTTGGCTGCGCTGGCATCAGCGGCTGCGCCGCCAGGGCGAGCCCCGTCCCCTGCGGCTGGCGCCGCTGCACATGGACGTCCATGCCGGCAATATTATTCATAATGAGTCCGGCCTGAGGCTGATCGACTGGGAATATGCCGGCGATGGCGATATCGCGCTGGAGCTGGCCGCGGTGTGGATCACGCCTGGCGAGCGCCGTCGGCTGGTAGAAGCGTATGCCCGGCGGGCGGCCATCGACGCGCAGCTGCTTTGGCGGCAGGTTGTACTCTGGCGCCCGTGGGTACTGCTGTTGATGGCGGGCTGGTATGAAATGCGCTGGCGGCAGAGCGGGGACCGGCAATTTATCACGCTGGCAGATGAAACATGGTGTCAGTTAGACAACGAACGTAAAGGATAAGAGAGGTCAGTGTGGGCCCAGTGATGTTGGATGTCGAAGGGTATGAGCTGGATGCGGAAGAGCGAGAAATTCTGGCGCATCCGCTGGTGGGAGGGTTGATCCTCTTTACCCGAAATTATCACGATCCGGCGCAGCTGCGCGAGCTGGTGCGCCAGATCCGCGACGCCTCCCGGAACCATCTGGTGGTGGCGGTCGATCAGGAAGGGGGGCGGGTTCAGCGTTTCCGCGAAGGGTTTACCCGTTTACCGGCGGCCCAGTCTTTCGCCGCGCTGCTGGGGATGGAAGAGGGGGGCAAACTGGCCGCCGAAGCCGGCTGGCTGATGGCCAGCGAAATGATCGCCATGGATATCGATATTAGTTTTGCGCCAGTGCTGGACGTCGGCCATATCAGCGCCGCAATCGGCGAACGTTCTTATCATGAAGATCCGCAGAAAGCGCTGACGATGGCGCGTCACTTCATTGACGGGATGCACGCCGCGGGCATGAAAACCACCGGCAAACACTTCCCGGGTCACGGGGCGGTGACTGCCGATTCGCACAAAGAGACGCCGTTCGATCCGCGGGCGGCATCGGTTATCCGCGACCATGATATGGCGGTGTTCAAAAGCCTTATCGCCGAGCAGCGTCTGGACGCCATTATGCCGGCGCATGTGATTTACCCGGAGCTCGATCCGCGTCCGGCCAGCGGCTCGGCGTACTGGCTGAAAACGGTGCTGCGCGGCGAACTGGGCTTTGACGGGGTGATTTTCTCCGACGATCTGTCGATGGAAGGGGCGGCGATCATGGGCAGCTATGCCGAACGCGGTCAGGCATCGCTCGACGCCGGTTGCGATATGATCCTCGTCTGCAATAATCGTAAAGGCGCGGTCAGTGTGCTGGATAACCTGTCGCCGATCAAAGCAGAGCGTGTTACGAAATTGTATCATAAAGGTTCCTTTTCCCGTCAGGAGTTAAGGGATTCAGCCCGTTGGAAAACGGTGAGTGCCCAGCTGGAGCAGCTTCATGCGCGCTGGCAAGAGGCGAAGTCCGCGTAACGCTCTACGGGGCGTTGTTGTCTGGTGAGGATGCGATGATTATCTATTTACACGGTTTTGACTCGAACAGCCCCGGTAACCATGAGAAGGTGATGCAGCTGCAGTTTATCGACCCGGACGTGCGGTTGATTAGCTACAGCACGCGGCATCCCAAGCACGATATGCAGCATTTGCTGAAAGAGGTCGATAAAATGCTGCAGCTCACTGCCGATGACCGGCCGCTGATCTGCGGCGTCGGCCTTGGCGGCTACTGGGCGGAGCGGATTGGTTTTCTGTGCGATATCCGCCAGGCGGTGTTCAATCCAAACCTGTTTCCGGATGAGAACATGGAAGGCAAAATCGACCGACCGGAAGAGTATGCTGACATCGCCACCAAGTGCGTGACCAACTTCCGCGAGAAGAACCGCGATCGCTGCCTGGTGGTGCTTTCCCGCCAGGACGAGGCGTTGGACAGCCAGCGTTCCGCCGATCTCCTGCACCACTATTATGAAATTATCTGGGATGAAGAGCAGACCCATAAGTTTAAAAATATCTCACCGCATCTGCAGCGGCTGAAAGCGTTTAAAACCCTCGGCTAACTGCTTTTCCCTTGTTCCCAAACCCGCGTCGGGTTCACCACGCGGGTTTTTTCATGTCTACACTTATTGGTTTCGCTGAAAAAATACGCGACAAAACTTGATGCACATCAATTTTGGTATGACCAATGCACCGTTCATGGTATTCTCGACAGTGCTGAATGGTTTCATTAACGTAACTTGTTGTTAAATAAAGGCTATTTCAATAACTTTTATTTAACAATTGGTTAATAATTTTAGGGGTACACATGACTACGCCATTGAAAAAAATCGTAATTGTGGGTGGCGGCGCTGGCGGACTGGAACTGGCAACTCAGCTGGGGAGAAAGTTAGGGCGCCATAAGAAAGCGAAAATCACTCTGGTGGACCGTAACCACAGCCATCTGTGGAAGCCGCTGCTGCACGAAGTGGCCACCGGTTCTCTGGATGAAGGCGTTGATGCGCTGAGCTATCTGGCCCATGCCCGCAACCACGGTTTCCAGTTCCAGCTGGGCTCGGTGGTAGATATCAACCGCGAAGGGAAAACCATCACCCTCGGCGAGCTGCGCAATGAAAAAGGCGAGCTGCTGGTGGCTGAGCGTAAACTGCCGTACGACACGCTGGTCATGGCGTTGGGCAGTACCTCGAATGACTTTAATACCCCTGGCGTAAAAGAGAACTGCATTTTCCTCGACAACCCGCACCAGGCGCGTCGCTTCCATCAGGAAATGCTCAACCTGTTCCTTAAATACTCTGCTAACCTCGGCGCTAACGGTAAAGTAAATATCGCCATCGTCGGCGGCGGCGCCACCGGCGTGGAGCTCTCCGCTGAGTTGCACAATGCGGTGAAACAGCTGCACAGCTACGGCTACAAAGGGCTGACCAACGAAGCGCTGAACGTCACGCTGGTCGAGGCGGGCGAGCGCATTCTGCCTGCGCTGCCGCCGCGCATTTCCGGGGCAGCGCATAATGAGCTGACTAAGCTGGGCGTACGGGTTCTGACGCAGACCATGGTCACCAGCGCGGATGCGGGCGGCCTGCACACTAAAGATGGCGAATATATTGAGGCGGATCTAATGGTCTGGGCGGCGGGGATCAAAGCGCCAGATTTCATGAAAGAGATCGGCGGCCTCGAAACCAACCGTATCAATCAGCTGGTGGTCGAGCCGACGCTGCAGACTACCCGCGATGCGGATATTTTCGCCATCGGCGACTGCGCCTCCTGCGCCCGTCCGGAAGGCGGCTTTGTGCCTCCGCGGGCCCAGGCGGCGCACCAGATGGCTACCTGCGCGCTGAACAACATCCTGGCGCAGATGAAAGGCAAACCGCTGAAGGCATACACCTATAAAGACCATGGCTCGCTGGTGTCGCTGTCAAATTACTCCACCGTCGGCAGCCTGATGGGTAACCTGATGCGCGGTTCGATGATGGTGGAAGGGCGCATTGCGCGCTTCGTGTACATCTCCCTGTACCGTATGCACCAGATTGCCCTGCATGGTTACTTCAAGACCGGCCTGATGATGCTGGTCGGGCGCATCAACCGCATCATTCGCCCGCGCCTGAAACTGCACTAATCGCTGTCGCAACCCGGAGGCGCGCTCTGAGGGCGCCTCCGGGCTCTTCTGCTGGAACCGCAGAGATCCCGCTCGGAATCCTCTGAATCCCTTTGATTTGCAGCGAATTCTCGCACTTTTCATCCGCTATCTGATTTGCGCCCTCCCGGCTCCGGTTGCAAAATTGTATCAACAGCAACAAAGGAGGAACTCCCGTGAATAAATCTATGTTGGCGGGTATAGGGATAGGCGTGGCTGCCGCGCTGGGCGTTGCAGCTGTCGCTGGTCTCAACGTGTTGGATCGCGGTCCGCAGTATGCGCAAGTGGTCTCCAGTACACCGATTAAAGAAACCGTGAAAACGCCGCGTCAGGAATGCCGCAATGTCACGGTGACTCATCGTCGTCCGGTACAGGATGAAAACCGCATCGCCGGTTCGGTGCTGGGCGCGGTGGCGGGCGGGGTGATTGGCCACCAGTTTGGCGGCGGTCACGGACGCAGCGTGGCGACGGTCGTAGGTGCGCTGGGCGGCGGCTATGCAGGCAACCAGATCCAGGGCGCGATGCAGGACAACGATACCTACACCACCACCCAGCAGCGCTGCAAAACGGTGTATGACAAATCCGATAAAATGCTCGGCTACGATGTGACCTATAAGATAGGCGATCAGCAGGGGAAAATCCGCATGGATCACGATCCCGGCAGCCAGATCCCGCTGGACAACAACGGCCAGCTGGTCCTGAACAACAAAATCTAAAAACAGATTTGTGTAGTGATTAGCCCCTCAATCGCTCAGGCTGAGGGGCTTTTTTTATCAGAAGGTTAAGGCGTAGTTCAGACCAAAGGTGCGGCCACGACCTTTGTACTCATACAGCGATGAACTGCCGTAGGTTGGGCTGTAGAGCAGCGGCGCGCGCTGGCCCCAGATAGTCACATAGTCTTCGTTAAGCAGGTTTTCGATACTGAAGGTCACTTTCCCCACCGGCAGCGCGTAACTACCGATAAAATCGACGGTGTTATAGCCTTCCAGCTTGTTACCGGCGGCATCGCTGAGGTCAAATACCTGCTGACTCTGCACGCGCAGGCTCCACGGATCCGGCGCCCAGCCCACCCAGGCGGTGGCTTTAGACGGCGAGGCGAGGGTGACGTCCCATTTTTGCCAGCGGCCGTCGGTCTGCACCTGGGATTTCAGCACGTTGAAGTTACCGCCGACGCTCCAGTCGCTATCCGGAATAAAGTAGTCGACCGCCCCCTCAACGCCGTAAATACGCCGTTTGTCGGACTGAACGTCGATGGTCATGTCGGTGCGGTTGACGACAATGGTCTTATCCGAGGTCGAGTAGTACGCCGCCAGCTGGGTGCGCAGGTTATCGCCAGTGTAGCGCCAGCCCAGCTCGTACGAGTTAACTTTAATCCCCTGCAGCGGCGAGTCATCGACGTTGACGCTGGAGATCAGCGGCAGATGACCATTCACCGCAGCGCCATATTTACCGATGCCATAGTATTTACCAGGGTCCGGTAGCTCGACACCCTGCGAGAAGTTAAACCAGGTTTGTTGACGCTCGGTCAGGTGGGCCACGATCCCGGCGTTAAACAGGAAATTGTCATAATCGGTTTTGCCGCCTTTGATGGCGTCGGCGGAGCGCGCTTTGCCGTTGGCGATATCCTGCTGCTGGGCGTAGCCGACAAAGTCGTCGACCCGGTTTTCGGTCCACTGGTAGCGTACCCCGCCGCTGACGGTAAAGATATCGTTCAGATCGTAGCTGGACTGCAGGAATGGCGCGACATTGGAAATACTGTATCCCGGGTAGCGGCCGGTTGTGTAGATCGATTCGTTGTGCAACCCGCCGGAGGCCATCGATTGTGGCAGATCGAAGAACATCTGGTTGGCATTAAAGGTCTCATGATCGGCGTCGAGACCCCAGGTGAGATCCCACCCCGCCAGCGGTTGACTGTTGAGGGTCAGCTTGGCCCCATACTGATCGGTATCCTGCTGCGACGAGGAGAAGCTACTGACCTGACCTTTCGTGAGCGTCGGGAACGGATAGAAGGTGAGGGACTCATCGCGATAGTACACCTGGCTCACCAGATTCTGGCCGAAAAAGTCGGCATCGGAGTACTGGAGGCTGATCAGATGGCGTTCGGTGCCGGGGATACGGTCGGAATTGAGCCCGTCGGTGGTATACGCTTTGCCGCCGCTGGTGACCGCGGACATGTTCTTCCCGAGCCACAGACCGTAGTCATCATCGCCCTGGCTTTTATAATACTGGGTGACCAGCTGCAACTGGCGGTTATCATCGATCTCAATCGTCCCCGTCCCCATCACGTCGAGGCGGTCAGAGTGCTGGAGCCCCGTTTGGGTATTATCGAGGATCAGCGCATCGTTATTGCCGTCGTACCAGCCGCCGAAACGCTGATAGGCTACCGACAAGCGGCCGGATGCGTGGTCTGTTCCGCCGCTGACGGCCGCCGCGACGCGCTCATCATGATCGTTGCTGTTCGCAAAACCGCTCTTGCTGCCCACCTCGAGATCGACCTGACGATCCTGCTGCCCCTTTTTGGTAACGATGTTGATAAGCCCGCCGGTACTGCCCCCGCCGTACAGCGAGGTCGCTCCGGAGATCACTTCGATATGTTCGATGTTGAATGGATCGATGGCGTCGAGCTGGCGGCTGTCGGTGCGTGAGGAGTTGAGTCGGACGCCGTCAATCAGCACGACGATCGCGCGCCCGCGCATGTTCATCCCATAGTTGGTCCGCCCCTGGCTGCTGACGTCGATGCCGGGGATCAGCTGCGCCAGCACGTCTTTGAACTCTTTCCCGCCCTGGACCTGCTGCTCAATCTCCTGGCCCTCAATGACCCAGGTGGTTTGGGCCATTTCGGCCACGGTGCGATGGGTGCGGTTTGCGCTAACGATGATGCTGTCTTCATCAGACTGAGCCGCCAGCGCAGGCAGCGTGCTGGCCAGCAGCAGAGGGTGGAGCACCCAGAGGCGCTTTTTCATATCCATTCCTTTTATGAGCAAGTTGCTTTGTCGTTGTTATGGGCCGGCGTCGGCCGGTATTCGTTACAATGCGAAACATCTGGAAAAACTCAAAAAAGGATTTTGCACATAATGAATATCGCAATCAATATCATTTGCGTTTATCTTGCGCGAGAAAAGGTAATAAAAATCAATCTATTTTGTGGGGATAAAGCCAACAGGAGAGCGGATCCGGCGGCAGAATACCGCCGGAAGCAGGGCGCATCAGGACTCGAGGACCTGCGGCCAGAGACGGAGAGTGGTATCGGTGATTTGCATCAGCTTGTCGAAATCCGCGCCTTCCCGGGCGCTAATCGACATCCCCTGCAGAACGCAGTTAAGAAATTGCGCCAGCTGCGCGACATCGCGGCCCGCGGGTAGTTCGCCCTGCGCCTGCCGCTGCTGCAGAAACTGGGTTAGCGCCTGCTCCTGCATCGCATGGCGGGATTTGATGGTATTGGCGATATCCGTCGAGGAGGCGGCCAACGCGGCGGAGGTATTGATGATAAAGCAGCCGGCCGGCGTCTCTTTGCTGGTAAAGCAGGTGGCGACCGCCGTGAAGTAGTCACGCAACGCGCGATCGACGGATTTTCCCTCGGCAAACAGCACGGCTTCGTGCTTCGCGGCAAAGCGCGAAATGTAACGATCCAACACTGCGCGGAATAGGCCTTCTTTATTCACAAATTCCGCATACAGGGTGGGGGCTTTTGCTCCTGTCGCCTCGACCAGATCGGCGAGCGAGGTCGCCTCATAGCCGTGCTGCCAGAAGAGTGTCATGGCTTTGTCCAGCGCCGCATCCCTGTCGAACACCTTCGGTCGGCCACGGCTTTTTTTGGCGCAACTTTGAACGTCAGTTGTCATGGTGCCGTTGTACCTATGTTGGTTTGGTGAAAGGCCATTATAAAAATAAACGATCGCCGGGGCCAGCGCTGTCGGTTTAAAAATAAATAATTCATATATGTATGAAATTTAAGCATTTTATAAATAGTTAAACGATCGTTATAAAAATGCATTGACGTGTGACATAGATCACATTATTATTTACCTATCGATCGTTAAGTTAATGCTTGCGACCCTACTATAAAATTCATCTGCACAGGTATAATAATCATGAAAACCGTTAATACTCTGGCTATTGCCGCCGTTTTAAGTTCCCTTTCTTTCGCCAGCTTTGCCGCTGTAGAGGTGCAGTCCACCCCTGCAGGACAGCATAAAGTAGGCACCATCTCTGCTTCTGCCGGGACTAACCTGGGCTCGCTGGAAGACCAGCTGGCGCAGAAAGCGGATGAGATGGGCGCCACTTCATACCGTATTACTTCGGTAACCGGTCCGAATACCCTTCACGGTACCGCCGTTATCTACAAGTAAGCCCGATGCGTCGCTGCCCGGCCCCCTTCACCGGACGGCGATGAGTAAGACCCTGTTGTACCCCTGTTTGACCCTTGCCAACAAAAAACCCGCCATCAGGCGGGTTTTTTGTTTTGTGCAGCGTAAGACTACAACGACTGCGGTCCTGGGTCAGCATGACGGGTGACGTCAATCGGCATGCCCGAGCGGTAATTCATCGCGCGCTCCATCACCGTCCCGTCGGTCTGCGGCGCCTGTTTGAACGCAGTCATGGCCGCATTAAGCGTAATGGGCAGGGTCTGCGGGTCGTCATCAATATGCTCAGACAGCGGCTGATGGACCTCAACCAGACGGCGGCCATCCGGCTCAACCGACGCCTTGATCGGCGTGTTGATAATGTTCACCTTCGTGCCCGGCGAGATAGTGTTGTACAGCGCCTTGATATCGTTATCGCGCAGACGAATGCAGCCGGAACTGACGCGCATACCGATGCCGAAATCGGCATTGGTGCCGTGCAGGAGATAGACTCCGCCATAGGCGGCGAGGCGGATGGCATGATGGCCCATCGGATTGTCAGGACCAGCAGGCACTACCGCCGGCAGCTCAATCCCCATAGCCTTGTAGCGCGCGCGAATGTTGGCGGTAGGTGTCCAGGTCGGATTGGCCCGTTTGTCGGACACGGTTGTGACCATCGTCGGTGTGATGGTGGTCCCACCCAGCTGGCCGATGCCGATTGGGTAGACGGTCACTTCATTCTTGCCCGGCGGGTAATAGTAGAGGCGCAGTTCGGCGAGGTTAATCACCAGCCCTTCGCGCGGCGCATCGGGCAGCAGCGTCTGCAGGGGGATGGTCAGCACGCTGCCGGCGCGCGGAACGTAGGGGTCAACCCCGGGATTGGCCTGCAGCAGGGCCAGGAAGCCGACATTGTACTTCTTGGCAATCGCTTCCAGCGAACCGCCGTCATCCTGTACCACATGAAACTGATTCTGACCCACCAGCCGGCTGCCCGGCGGGGGAAGGGGCCAGGTGTTAGCGCGCGCGGGCAGGGCCAGCGCGGCGACTAACGCGACTAGCGTCAGCCAAAGCGTCACGGGGAAACGGTTTCTCATTACCATAACTCCAAAATATGTAAGTGGTTATTTTTATACGAAAAGCAGATGAGATTATGGCGTGAGTCTGTGTGGGGAAATCCAGGCGGATTGCAAAATGTTTGTAAAGATTGCCAGATATGTGGGAAGGGAGATACGGCAGCGGGGCCGTATCTCCTGCCAGTCAGGCGACGGCGTTCTCTTCCAGCTGACGCATAAACTGGCGAACCCAGTCCATCCGCGTCTTACGCTCCTCCAGGTCCTGCATGAACTTCAGGCGCGTGGGACCGTCCAGGCGGAAGTGCTGGGGCTGCTTCTGCAGCAGGCCGATCAGCCACACCGGATTGACGTTGTTTTTCTCGTTAAATTCGATCACGCCGCCTTTTTCGTTGCTTTCCAGTTTGCGGATCCCCAGTTTCTGCGCCTGCTGACGCAGACGGGCGATATCCAGCAGGTTGCGGGCGGCATCGGGCAGGCGGCCAAAACGATCGATCAGCTCAACTTTGATCTCCTCCAGATCCTGTTCGTTTTTGGCGCTGGCAATGCGCTTATAGAATGACAGGCGCGTATTGACGTCAGGGATGAAATCATCAGGCAGCAGGGAAGGCATGCGCAGTTCAACCTCCGTCTGCTGACTGGTGAGATCTTCCAGCGAGGGTTCACGCCCGGCTTTCAACGCATCGACTGCGTTCTCCAGCAACTCCATATACAAGGAGAAACCGATGGTTTCCATCTGACCGCTCTGATCTTCCCCAAGCAGTTCCCCGGCCCCGCGAATCTCCAGATCGTGGGTTGCCAGCGCAAAGCCGGCGCCGAGATCCTCCAGCGACGCAATGGCCTCGAGGCGCTTTTGCGCATCGGTGGTCATCGCTTTCGGATGCGGCGTCAGCAGCCAGGCATAGGCCTGGTGATGCGAACGGCCAACGCGGCCGCGCAGCTGGTGCAGCTGGGCGAGGCCAAAATGGTCGGCGCGTTCGATGATGATGGTGTTGGCGGTGGGAATGTCGATCCCGGTTTCGATGATGGTGGTGCACACCAGCACATTGAAGCGTTGATGATGGAAGTCATTCATCACCCGCTCCAGTTCGCGCTCCCTCATCTGACCGTGACCGATGGCGATCCGCGCCTCCGGCACCAGCTCCGCCAGCTTGTCGGCGGCTTTCTGGATGTTCTCAACGTCATTAAACAGATAGTAGACCTGGCCGCCGCGCAGCGTTTCGCGCAGGATCGCCTCGCGCACCACCAGGGCGTCATATTCGCGAACGAAGGTCTTCACCGCCAGGCGTCGCGCCGGCGGCGTGGCGATGATCGACAGATCGCGCATCCCGCTCATCGCCATGTTCAGCGTCCGCGGGATCGGCGTGGCGGTGAGGGTCAGAATATCGACATCGGCGCGCATCGCTTTGATGCGCTCTTTATGCCGCACGCCAAACCGGTGCTCTTCGTCGACGATCAGCAGCCCGAGATCGCGCAGCTTCACCTCGCTCTGCAGCAGCTTGTGGGTGCCGATCAAGATATCGATTTTGCCTTCCGCGGCCTGCTCGAGGATCTGCGCCTGCTCTTTAGCGCTGCGGAAGCGGGAGAGCATTTCGATGCGTACCGGCCAGTTGGCGAAACGATCGCGGAAATTGTCATAGTGCTGCTGAGCCAGCAGGGTGGTCGGCACCAGCACCGCCACCTGCTTGTGGTTCTCCACGGCGAGGAAGGCGGCGCGCATGGCCACTTCGGTCTTGCCGAAGCCCACATCGCCGCATACCAGGCGGTCCATGGCCAGCGGCTGGCACATATCGCTGAGGACGGCGTTGATCGCCTGCGCCTGATCCGGCGTGGTTTCAAATGGGAAGCCGTCGCAGAATAGCTGATACTGTTCGCGGTCGTGTTTAAAGGCAAAACCCGCCTTCGCCGCGCGCTGGGCATAGATATCCAGCAGCTCGGCCGCCACGTCGCGTACTTTCTCAGCCGCTTTTTGTCGCGCCCGGGTCCAGGCATCGCCGCCCAGCTTGTGCAGGGGGGCGTTTTCTTCCGCCCCGCCGGCGTAGCGGCTGATAAGATGCAGGGACGATACCGGAACGTATAGCTTGGCATCGTTGGCGTAGGTCAGCATCAGATATTCGCCGGTGATGCCGCCGGCTTCCAGGGTAGTCATGCCCGCGTAGCGGCCCACGCCGTGTTCCAGGTGAACGACTGGCTGGCCGATATGCAGTTCGGCGAGGTTGCGAATCAGAGTGTCAGGGTTAATGGTGCGTCGCGAATCCTGACGACGGCGCGCCACCCGCTCGCCGAGCAGGTCGCTCTCGCAAATCAGCGCCAGGCCGCGCTGGCTGTCGATAAACCCGTGCTCGGCGGCGCCAATCATCAGATAGCGGCCGTTGCCGGTGGCTTCCTCCAGACGCAGCACATGTTTTGGCGCAACTTTAATCCGCGCCAGCATTTCGCTCAGCGCTTCACGGCGGCCTTCGCTTTCCACCGAGAAGATCACCGGACCGGTAAAGGACTCGAGGAAGCGGCGCAGATTATCCAGCGGCGCTTTGCTCTGCGCCTGGACGGCGAGGTCCGGCAGCGTCTGGTAGCCCAGATTAGTATTTGCCGCTTTGTCCGCCAGACGTTCGGTTTTCAGCTGCACGCGCGGCCATTTTTTCAGTTCGCTGAATAGCTCATCGCTGCGCAGCCACAGCAGCTCAGGCGGCAGGAGCGGGCGCATCGGGTCGACGCCGCGGTTTTCAAAGCGGGCGCGGGCTTCATTCTGGAATCGTTCCGCGCTGGCCTCGAGATCGCCGGTGTTGACGATCAGCGTGCTGGCCGGGAAATAGCTGAATAACGGCGGCAGCGGCTCGCTGAAGAACAGCGGTTGCCAGTATTCGATACCGGCAGGTAGCGTCCCTTTACTGACCTGCTGATAGATGTGCTCGGCATCGCGCTTCACCTCAAAGCGGTCGCGCCACTGGCTGCGGAACAGCTCAATAGCGGTCTGATCGGTGGGGAACTCGTGCGCCGGCAGCAGGTTAATGGCCGCCACTTCCTCCAGCGTGCGCTGGCTGTCAACGTCGAACAGGCGCAGGCTGTCGATTTCATCGTCAAAGAAATCAAGGCGGTAGGGCTGATCGCTACCCATCGGGAACAGGTCGAGCAGCGCGCCGCGGGTAGCATATTCGCCGTGCTCCATCACCTGATCGACATGGCGGTAGCCGGCCCCCTCCAGCTGATCGCGCAGCGCATCGCGCGACAGGCGCTGGCCCTTTTTCATCACCAGCGCGTGGCCGTGAAGGAAGCTGTGCGGACAGACGCGCTGCATCAGGGTGCTGACCGGAACGATCAGTACGCCGCGCTGCATGGTGGGTAACTGGTAAAGGGTGGCAAGACGGGAGGAGATGATGTCCTGATGCGGCGAGAAGCTGTCGTAAGGGAGCGTTTCCCAGTCCGCCAGCCCCATCACCATGCTGTCGGTAAACTGCCTGATCTCGTCGTTCAGACGCAGCGCGTTTTGCATGTCAGGCGCCACCAGCACCACCGGGCCGTTGTGGCGTTCGGCCATCTCCGCCACCAGGGTGGCGCAGGCTGCGCCGGTCAACTCGCCAAGCTGGCGCTGATCGCCGGCTTTGACCGGCAATGAGTATCGATATTGTTCAGGCATAGACGGTTTCATGATCTCTTAGGGATTCGCTCTGCCGATATGGAGGGCAACTCGCTGATATTCAATAGTGAGATTATCCGCGATTGGTCTGGATTCGCCAACCCGAATTGCCATCGCGTATTGGGTGAAGAAAGGTCAGCGCTGTCGATAAGCGTAAAGATAAATAAGTAAGTACTTATCTATCCGTTTGTATTTACTTGGTTTTTAGGTTTATTGCGAATAAAGTCGTCATGTATCAGTCGTTTACGCTGCCTCTAATCGCTTATATACTCGTGCATCGGCTATCAGCAACCAGATGGATGACATGTACCAACCTGCCGCACTCTTTATCGGCCTACGCTATATGCGCGGGCGCGCAGCCGACCGCTTCGGTCGTTTCGTCTCCTGGCTCTCAACTATCGGTATTACGCTTGGCGTAATGGCGCTGGTGACGGTCCTGTCGGTGATGAACGGCTTTGAACGCGAGCTGCAAAACAACATCCTGGGGCTGATGCCACAGGCCATTCTTAGCGCCAAACAGGGTTCGGTGAACCCTCAGCAACTGCCGGAGCGCGAAGCGAAACTTAATGGGGTAACCCGCGTAGCGCCGATCACCACCGGCGACGTGGTGCTGCAGAGCGCGCGCAGCGTGGCGGTCGGGGTTATGCTGGGCATTGATCCGGCGCAGAACGATCCTCTGACTCCATACCTGGTGAACGTCAAACAGAGCGATCTGCAGGCGGGCAAATATAACGTTATTCTCGGCGAGCAGCTGGCGGGCCAGCTGGGGGTTAATCGCGGCGATAAAATTCGCGTGATGGTTCCTTCCGCGAGTCAGTTTACGCCGATGGGCCGCGTGCCGAGCCAGCGTCTGTTCACGGTCATCGGCACCTTCGCCGCCAACAGCGAAGTCGATGGTTATCAGATGCTGACCAACATCGACGACGCCTCCCGTCTGATGCGCTATCCGCTGGGGAATATCACCGGCTGGCGCCTGTGGCTGGATCAACCGCTGCAGGTCGACACCCTGAGTCAGCAGACGCTGCCGCCGGGAACTCAGTGGCAGGACTGGCGCGAGCGCAAGGGCGAACTGTTCCAGGCGGTGCGCATGGAGAAAAATATGATGGGCCTGCTGCTGAGCCTGATCGTCGCCGTCGCGGCCTTCAACATTATTACCTCGCTGGGGATGATGGTGATGGAGAAGCAGGGCGAAGTGGCGATCCTCCAGACCCAGGGGCTGACGCCGCGGCAGATTATGGCCGTCTTTATGGTGCAGGGGGCCAGCGCCGGGATCGTCGGCGCGCTGCTGGGAGCGGTGCTTGGCGCCCTGTTGGCCAGCCAGCTGAATAATTTAATGCCGATCATCGGCGCCTTCCTTGACGGCGCGGCGCTGCCGGTGGCGATTGAGCCGCTGCAGGTCATTGTTATCGCCCTGGTGGCGATGGTGCTGGCCCTGTTGTCTACGTTGTACCCTTCCTGGCGCGCTGCCGCCACCCAACCCGCTGAGGCTTTACGTTATGAATAAGATCCTGCTGCAATGCGACAACCTGTGCAAACGCTATCAGGAAGGCAATGTGCAAACCGATGTCCTGCACAATGTCAGCTTCAGCATTGGTGAAGGCGAGATGATGGCTATCGTCGGCACCTCCGGCTCTGGCAAAAGTACGCTGCTGCATCTGCTCGGCGGCCTGGATACGCCCACCTCTGGTGACGTGATTTTCTCCGGTCAGCCGATGAGCAAGCTATCCACCGCCGCGCGCGCCGACCTGCGTAACCGCGAGCTGGGCTTTATCTATCAGTTCCACCATCTGCTGCCGGACTTTAGCGCACTGGAAAACGTGGCGATGCCGCTGCTGATTGGCAAAAAGAAGCCGGCGGATATTGAACGCCAGGCGAAAGCGATGCTGCAGGCGGTCGGGCTTGAACACCGCAGCCATCACCGTCCGTCGGAGCTCTCCGGCGGCGAGCGCCAGCGGGTGGCGATTGCCCGCGCGCTGGTGAATAAACCGCGGCTGGTGCTGGCGGACGAGCCAACCGGTAACCTCGACGCTCGCAATGCCGACAGCATCTTCCAGCTGCTGGGCGAACTGAACGTCGCGCAGCGCACCGCGTTTCTGGTGGTGACCCACGACCTGCAGCTGGCGAAGCGCATGAGCCGCCAGCTGGAGATGCGCGATGGCCGTCTGACCGCCGACCTGACCCTGATGGGGGCCGAGTAATGGCGTCTCCGTTATCGTTACTGATTGCATTGCGTTTCAGCCGCGGCCGGCGGCGCGGCGGCATGGTGTCGCTGATCTCGGTGATCTCCACCATTGGCATTGCGCTGGGGGTGGCGGTGCTGATCGTCGGCCTCAGCGCGATGAACGGCTTTGAGCGCGAGCTGAATAACCGCGTGCTGGCGGTGGTACCGCACGGCGAAATCGAACCCGTGAATCAGCCGTGGAATAACTGGCAGGAAGCGCTGGCGAAGGTGCAGAAGGTGAAGGGGATTGTCGCGGCAGCGCCCTATATTAACTTCACCGGCCTGGTGGAGAGCGGCAGCAATATGCGCGCCATCCAGGTGAAAGGCGTCGACCCGCAGCAGGAGAGCCAGCTCAGCGCGCTGCCTACCTTTGTGCAGAATAACGCGTGGGCCGGATTCAAGGCTGGCGAACAGCAGGTGATCCTGGGCAAAGGGGTCGCCGATGCCCTGCACGTGAAGCAGGGGGACTGGGTGTCGATCATGATCCCTAATGCCGACGCCGACCATCAGCTGCTGCAGCCAAAACGCGTCAGGCTGCATGTGACCGGAATTTTACAGCTGAGCGGCCAGCTCGATCATAGTTTTGCCATGATCCCGATGCAGGATGCGCAGCAGTATCTGGAGATGGGCAGCAGCGTGACCGGCATCGCCATCAAGGTCACCGACGTTTTCCATGCTAACAAGCTGGTACGCGACGCCGGCGAGGTGACCAACAGCTACGTCTACATCAAGAGCTGGATCGGCACCTATGGCTATATGTATCGCGACATCCAGATGATCCGCGCCATTATGTACCTGGCGATGGTGCTGGTGATCGGCGTGGCCTGCTTTAACATCGTCTCGACGCTGGTGATGGCGGTCAAAGACAAAAGCGGCGATATTGCGGTGCTGCGCACGCTTGGCGCAAAAGACGGCTTAATTCGCGCGATTTTCGTGTGGTATGGTTTATTAGCCGGATCGGTAGGCAGCCTGTTTGGGGTGGTGATCGGCGTGATCTGCGCATTGAACCTGACGTCGATCATCAACGGCATCGAATACCTGATTGGGCATAAATTCCTCTCCGGCGACATCTATTTTATTGACTTCCTGCCGTCAGAATTGCACTGGCTGGACGTCTTTTATGTGCTGGTGACAGCACTGTTGCTGAGTTTGCTGGCCAGCTGGTATCCCGCCCGCCGCGCCAGCCGCATCGACCCGGCGAGGGTGCTGAGTGGCCAGTAATTTATCGTCATCGTCGGCCTGGCTGACGACACAAGAGGAATTGCTGAAATGTATTATGGATTTGACATTGGCGGCAGCAAGATAGCGCTGGGCGTATTTAATCAGGAGCGGCGACTGCAGTGGGAAAAACGCGTCGCTACGCCGAAAAGTAGTTATGAGGATTTTCTCCAGGCGGTAGAGGCGCTGGTCCGCGAGGCCGATGAGCGCTTCGACCAGCAGGGTTCGGTCGGGATCGGTATTCCGGGAATGCCGGAAACGGCGGACGGCACGCTGTATGCCGCTAACGTGCCAGCCGCCAGCGGCCGGCCGCTGCGCGCTGACCTCAGCGCGCGGTTGGGGCGCGATGTGCGTCTCGATAATGACGCCAACTGTTTCGCGCTGTCGGAAGCGTGGGACGATGAGTTTACGCAATACCCGCTGGTGATGGGATTGATCCTCGGCACCGGCGTGGGCGGCGGCCTGGTGTTGAACGGTAAATCGATTACCGGACATAGCTATATCACCGGCGAGTTCGGTCATATTCGCCTGCCGGTGGATGCCCTGGAGGTGGTTGGGCGCGATTTTCCGCTGCTGCGCTGCGGCTGCGGCCAGCTGGGCTGTATTGAAAATTATCTCTCCGGTCGCGGTTTCGCCTGGCTGTACGAACATTTTTATCAGCAACCGCTCTCCTCGCCGGAGATTGTGGCGCAGTGGCAGCAGCACGATCCGCGCGCGCAGGCGCACGTTGAGCGCTATCTCGATCTGCTGGCGGTGTGTCTGGGGAATATACTGACCATTGTCGACCCGGATTTGCTGGTGCTCGGCGGTGGATTATCTAACTTTACGGCCATTAGCGAAGGGCTGGCGCAACGATTGCCGCGCCATCTTCTGCCGGTCGCCAGGGTTCCGCGCATTGAGCGCGCGCGCCACGGCGATGCCGGGGGAATGCGCGGTGCGGCCTTCCTTCACCTGACCCATTAATCACAGAGGTAGCTATGCAGTCGCGCCGTTTACATCGATTGAGCCGTTTTCGTCGCAATAAACGTCGGTTGCGTGACCGTCTGCGTCAGCGGATTTTCTTTAGGGAGGACAGGATGAAGCCTGAAGCGATGGCAAAACCGAGAGTGGTGGTGTTAACCGGCGCGGGCATCTCGGCAGAGTCGGGGATCAAAACCTTCCGCGCGGCCGATGGCCTGTGGGAAGAGCATCGGGTGGAAGATGTGGCGACGCCGGAAGGCTTCGCCCGCGATCCGGCGCTGGTGCAGGCGTTCTACAACGCCCGTCGTCGTCAGCTGCAGAGTCCGGAAATCAAGCCGAACGCGGCGCATCTGGCGCTGGCGCGTCTGGAGGATCTGCTGGGCGACCATTTTCTGCTGGTCACCCAGAATATTGATAATCTGCACGAGCGCGCCGGCAACCGCCGGGTGATCCATATGCACGGCGAGCTGCTAAAGGTGCGCTGTTCGTGGAGCGGCCAGGTGCTGGAGTGGACCGGCGACGTCACCGCCGAGGACAAGTGCCACTGCTGCCAGTTCCCGGCGGCGCTGCGTCCGCACGTGGTCTGGTTTGGCGAAATGCCGCTGGGGATGGATGAGATCTACAGCGCGCTGGCCGACGCAGATATTTTTATCGCCATCGGCACCTCCGGCCATGTCTATCCGGCGGCTGGCTTTGTGCACGAGGCGCGACTGCACGGCGCCCATACCGTTGAACTGAACCTGGAGCCCAGCCAGGTGGGCAGCGAGTTTGCCGAGAAGCACTACGGGCTGGCAAGCGAAGTGGTACCCGCCTTTATCGATAAGCTGCTGCAGGAAAACGCGCTGTAAACTGAAGCAGCCTGCCGGTAGCCAGGGCGCAGCCCACGGCCGCCGGCAGCGCTGCTGACAAGGATGTCACGTCATGACAGGAGTCAGACCATGCATAATCCGCTGGTTATCGAAGCGATCATGTTGATCGCGGCCATTATCGTTGGCGTCTGGAGCCAGCGCGCTTTACCGCTACACGCCGATAGCCGACCGATCCTCTTCCTGCTATGTCTGTTCCTCGGCACTGGCAGCGCATTGTGCCTGCTGCTGGATATCTTAGCCCTGCTGTTGACCGGTCAGGTCGCGACGGGCGGTGTGCGAATATACGGCCCGTTGCTGCTGCTGGTGGTGCTGTGGAAACCTCTCAACTGGGTTGTCGGCATCATTGAAGATTTTGTGCAGCGGCGAGCCGAAAAAGGGAAGGGCAAAGGCCAGCGCGACGGCGGTCAACGCTGATCCGCCGCCTGCGCCGTGGCTTATTTATAGCGCCTTTTGCATATTAATGACCGAACGGGCGTTCGAGGCGCTGGTAGCCAGCACATCGATAACCCCGGTGCGTAATGCCCCCAGGATCGCCGTCGCTTTCGTACTTTCGGAGGCGATAGCGATGACGCAGGGAATGGCCCGCAGCTGTTCGAGACTTAAGCCAATGACCCGGTCATTCATCACCGTATCGACGGGTTTGCCCTGAATATTGAAAAAGCTGTACCCCGCCAGATCGCCCACCACCCCCTGTTCCTGACGCGCGGTGGCAATTTCCTGCGGCGTAAACCAGCCGAGCTGCACCATAAAGCTGTTTTCATTCATATCGCCGAGGCCGATGATCGCCACGTCAGCTTTGCTGGCCTGTTCGAGCGTGGCCTTAATCAGGCGGTTTTGCATAAAGGCCGCGCGCAGCTCCGGGGTTTCCACATAGGCCGGGGCGTAAAGCGTTTCGCTGAAGCCGTTAAATTTGCGCGCCAGATTCCGGCTGATGTGGTCGGCGTCAATCAGCTGATTGTCACGCTTGGTTCCGCCGATGCCGCAGATAAAGCGGCAGTGGCGCTCAGGAAACACGCCAACGTGATTCGCCACCGCGGCCACATTGCGCCCCTGACCAACGGTGACGGTCATATCGTTTTTTAACACCCCGGCAAGGTAGTTACTGACCAGGGCCGCCACCTGCTGGCGCTGTTCATCTTCATCATGGTGATCCAGGGCAATTAGCGCGCGCTTAATGCCAAAGTGCGAAATAAACTGCTGCTCAATCTGGGAGCTGAAGACCGGATGGTATTTGACGCTGATCTCAACAATCCCTTCCTGGCGCGCTTTTTTCAGCAGGCGCCCGACTTTGATACGCGAAATGCCGAATCGTTTGGCGATCTCTTCCTGCGTTTGTTCCTGATCGTAATAAGCCACCGCAATTTCAGTGAGCAGGGCGTAATCTGAGTCTTGTTCAATCATGGCCTGGAATTTCCATCTCTGGTGTCCCTTTTATATTACTGCGCCTGCAAAATAAATTCCTGTGTAACGCGTTGAACAATGTCGCAATAGCCTTGCGCGTCCCAGGCCGCGCGGCCGATAAACAAGCCATTGATCTCCTGCTGGCGCAGCAATTCCACCGCGTTTTGCAGCGTTACGCTGCCGCCATAGAGCAGCGGGATACGGGTTCCCGTCTCGTGACCAAACCGCTCGCAAAGCGCCTGACGTAGCGCCTGATGAATGACGCCCGCCTCCTGCGGTGAGGCGGGCGTACCATGTTCGCCAATGGCCCACACCGGTTCATACGCAATCAGGGTCCGCAGCGCCTGCTGGTGGCTCAGGCCATACAGGGCGATCTTCATCTGCCGCACCACGCTTTCACGCGACACCTGCCAGCGTTTCTCCTCGGCGCTATCGCCAATACAGATCAGCGGGCGCAGGCCATGACCTAAGGCGCTATGCACTTTTCGATTAATCGCGGCATCGCTTTCATTAAAGGCGGCACGTCGTTCTGAATGTCCCAGCTCAACAAGCGTGGCGCCGGTTTCTGCCAACATGGCCGCCGAGATTTCCCCGGTCCAGGCGCCCTGATCCGCTTCATGCATATTCTGCGCGCCGGTCAGAAGCGGTAACTGATGCGTTTGCAGAAAATGGCTGACGGGTTGGATCGCGGTGAAGGGGGGAATGACGAAGGGCTGAATAGCAGGGTGACAGCCCTCCGGCATCCGCGCTGCCAGCGTTTCGCACCAGGCCATGGCCTGCGACAGCGGCTTGTTCATTTTCCAGCTGGTTCCTAACCATATCGGGGTCATCATTGCTTCTCCTCTTAATAAAATCAAATAGTTGCCAGAAACGGGGCCGTATCCTGTATTGAGGTTGAACTTTTTATCACTGTATGAACATATGTTAGATCACATTTTTCGATGAAAAAAATCTATGAATTTTTTTATGTGATCTTCATCACTCATGGCGGCTCATTCATCAGGTAATGTTTTGAGCATATGATTTGTCATTGAACATATGAACAATCAACTGAAAAAATGAGAGGCGCATGATGTCAGCAGAGAAAAAACCCGTTGTGGCGATTACCATTGGCGATCCGGCAGGGATCGGCCCGGAGATCACCGTGGCCACCATGATGGACAAAAGCGTGTATGACGAGTGCAAACCGTTCCTGATCGGCTCGGTACCGATTATCAGCCGGGCGATGAAAATCATGGGCTGCGATTTTGCTATCCATAAAATTGCCCATCCGCAGGAGGCCCGTTTCAGCTGGGGGACGTTGGATGTTCTGGAAACTGGCGACTACGATTGCGACAGTATCGAATGGGGCAAGGTGCAGAAACTGGCGGGGCAAATGTCGCTGGACTATGTGATGAAGTCGATCGAGCTGGGTAAAGCGGGGCTGATCGACGTGGTCTCTACTGCACCAATTCATAAGGAAGCCATCAAGCTGGCAGGATGCAAGCTCCCGGGCCATACCGAAATCTATCAGGTGGAAACCCAATCTGATTACGGTCTGACCATGTTCCACGTCCACAACCTGCGCGTCTTCTTCGTGAGCCGTCATATGGCGCTAAAAGCAGCCTGTGACTATGCCAACAAAGCGCGAGTGCTGGCCTGCGTTCAGCAGATCCACCATGAATTTACCGCCCTGAACATCAAAAATCCGCGTATTGCCGTGGCCGCCCTGAACCCGCATGGTTCCGACAATGGTCTGTTTGGTCACGAAGAGGCTGACAATCTGATCCCGGCGGTGAAAGCGGCCCAGGAGATGGGGATCAACGCTATCGGGCCGGTTCCGGCCGATTCCGTGTTCCATCTCGGCAAACAGGGGCGCTACGACGCCATTCTCTCGCTGTATCACGATCAGGGGCATATTGCCTGCAAAACCCTCGACTTTGAACGTTCGATCACCATTACCTTCGGCCTGCCGTTTATGCGCAGCTCCGTCGACCATGGGACGGCGTTTGATATCGCCGGTACCGGTAAGGCGGGTACCGTCAGTATGCTGGAGTCGACGCTGGTGGCGGCCCGTTACTGGAAAATGAAGCATCAATAATCGCTGAGGTTCATGCGAATCACGAGGACAGAGAAATGGAAAAACATCTGTTGATTAGCAAGGGCTGTAAGGGCTGGGGCGGGCCGCTGACTATCACGCCAGGTCAGGGGAAAAAGATTGCGTACATCACCGGGGGGATCCGTCCCCCGGTCGTCGACCGCCTGAGCGAACTGACCGGCTGGCCTTCCATTGATGTATTCAAGAATGGCGAACCGCCGGCGGAAGAGATTGGTTTAATGGTTATCGACTGCGGCGGCACGTTGCGCTGCGGACTCTATCCGAAGCGGGGAATTCCCACCATTAACCTGCATCCCACCGGTAAAAGCGGCCCGCTGGCGGAATTTATACACGAAGGGATCTACGTCTCCGGCGTGACGCCAGCCTGCATTGAGATGGTCTGGCCGCAAGGGGAAGGCGGAAAGCTTGGGATCGTGGCTGACGATCTGACCGGGGCAACTACCGTCGGGGTGCTGCTGGCGCGCAGTGGTTTAAAAACCGCCGCGTTTTTCGATACCGAATCCTTCGCCCGCAATGAGGTAGAGTATCCGGCGATGGTGGTCAGCAGCGACAGCCGCCCATTGCCGAAAGCGGAGGCCCAGCACAAAGTGAGCGCTGCGGTGAAACAGCTGCAGGCTCGCGGCGCGCATTACTTCACCAAGCGGATTGATACCACGCTGCGCGGCGGCATCGGATTTGAAATCGACGCCATGCTGGAACAACTGCCGCAGGAGACGGTGGCGGTTGTGGTGCCGGCGATGCCGCAGTCACGGCGTATTCTCGTCGGCGGTTACTCGGTGATTGATTCGGTAGCCCTGTCGCGGACCGATGTGGCTCGCGATGTACGTACCCCGGTCACCGAGTCGTGGGTGCCGGGACTGTTGGCGGCGCAGACCCATCATCAGGTCGGGCATATCGCGCTGACATCGGTGATGAAAGGCGAAGGGCAAATCCAGCAGGATTTACAGGAACAACAACAGCGCGGCGTGCGGGTGATAGTGGTCGATGCGATAACCGTCGACGATGTCGATGCCATCGCCGGGGCGGTAGTGGCCCTGAACTGGAACGTGCTGGCCGTCGATCCGGGGCCCTTTACCGAACGGCTGGCGGTTCGTCGCGGCCTGATGCGCGAAGCGCGGAGCAGCGCGCCCGCGAGCCTGACAGCGGACGGCCAGCGCGGCTCGATTTTGATCGTTGCCGGCAGCGCAACGCCAGTAACCAAAAAACAGCTCCAGTATTTGATCGCTAATGATGCCCGGGTCTGCCATATCCCGGTGGATGCCGAGCTGTTGGTTGACCGGAAAAACGCCGCTGAGATTGAAGTCAATCGCGTGGTGCAGCATGCCCGACAGTGCGTTCCGGCGCAGCACAACGCGCTCTTTGTTTTTGAGTCCGCCTTGACCGGGCGGTTGCTAAACCTTCAGGAAGAGGAGCAGCGATTTGGTCTGGCCCACGGTGAGGCTGCGCAAAATATTAACCACGGATTGGGCAGTATTGTGCGCGAGGTGCTTAACTGTGCGTCGGGTGAAATTAAAGGATTGTATATGACCGGTGGTGACACCATGGTCAATGTACTAAAAGAGCTGGGCGCCACCGGAATAGAAATGATTGACTATGTCATCCCGCAAACCGATATGGTGCGGATCATTGGCGGCGATTATGCCGGCTTAATTTGCGTCGGGAAAGGAGGGCTAACCGGACCGGAAGATATTATTAGCATCATTGTTGACCGAATTTATCAGGAAGCACAGCAATAACCCAGTAATCTAATAACTAATAAACGACGTAATGGTCGTCAGGGTAGTATTGCGTCGTTATCTCTGTTAAATCTTAATTTAAGAGTTACCCTATGAATATTAATATACTTGAAAAAATGAATAAGGTGCCCGGTGGGTTAATTATTATTCCACTTCTGGTGGCTATATTAATTAATACTTTCGCGCCCCAGGTGCTCAGCATTGGCGGCCCGACCACCGCCTTATTTAAAGTCGGTTCCAGCGCCATGATGGGCATATTTTTGCTCATTTGCGGAACCTCGATCAATATCCGTCAGGCCGGGTTGCCGCTCTATAAAGGCGCCGTGCTGCTGTTTCTCAAATGTCTGGCCGGGGCACTGGCGGTATGGGTTGCGGGAACGTTGTTTGGCCCGAGCGGTTTTCTCGGAATATCGACCCTGGCGCTGATTGCCTGCCTGACCAGCTCGAACAGCTCCCTCTATATCGCATTGTGCAGCAACTATGGCGATGCCAGTGATGCCGGGGCGATCTCCGTATTCTGCATCAAGGATGGTCCGTTTGTTACCATGATGGTGCTGGGCGTCAGCGGCCTGGCCAATATTCCCTTCGCCGCGCTGCTGTCGATGCTGATCCCACTGCTGATTGGCATGCTGTGGGGCAATCTGGACGAACGCTTTAAACAGTTATGCGCTGCGGCGCAGCCGCTGGTGATCATTATTATGTCGTTCGCCATCGGCGCCAACTCCAGTATCAATACGGTGTTCACCGCCGGGCTGTCCGGGATCCTGTTGGGGATTATCTCCGCGCTAACCGGGATTGTGTTCTACTTTATCTACAACCTGTTTTTGAAGAAGAAAAGCGCGCTGGGCGCCGCGCTGGGAACCACCGCCGCCAGCTCGGCGCTGACGCCGGCGATGGTTGCCCAGGCGGATCCTTCGCTGGCGATGTACGTGGATGCCGCCACCGCGCAGCTGGCGACGGCGAGCATTATCACCATGATCACCGCGCCGATACTGGTCGCCTGGTTTGATAAACGGCTGAAAAAGCGTGCGCCAGCCGCTGAACCGCTGAAAGAGGTGAAAAGTGAAGAGAGCGTGACATTATCTTCCCCTGCCGCCAAAGGACACAAATAGTATGAGCGTGCCGTTGTATTCATTACGGATTACCGCCGTCGGGGAATATGTTGAGTACTCTCTGCGGGAGCTGCGGCTTATTTTATTCTCCGATGCCGTTCCCGACGATATTGCGAGTTATTGCGCTGTACACCAGGCCAGCGAACTGACCGCCGAGTTATCGCCTGGTCAGCAAATGAAATTAAATGATAAAAATTATCGGGTGACCGCGGTAGGCCGTGTGGCAACGGCAAATTTACGACAGCTTGGCCATATCACGCTAAATTTTGATGGCGCAGATATCGCTGAATTACCCGGGACGGTACACCTTTACGGCGAACCACCACAAATTATTCAGCCTGGCGACCAAATTTCGTTTTACCCGAATTGTCATTAAGACGTACTGTTAAATTAAGGAAATAACCATGAAAACAATCGCTATTGGTGCGGATGATGCCGCCTATGCTTTTCGCGATTCCATCGTCGCTTATTTGAATGGGTTGGGAATTAACGTCGCGGATTACAGCAGCGATAAACGCCAGGGGAGTACCGTTTATCCGGATGTTGCCCATGCGGTGGCGATGTCGATTAAACAGGGCGAACACGAGCGTGGGATCCTGATCTGCGGTACCGGCATTGGGATGAGTATTGTGGCCAATAAAGTCCCCGGGGTCCGCGCCGCACAGTGTCACGATACCTTCTCCGCCGAGCGAGCGCGTAAAAGTAACAACGCGCAGATTATTACCCTCGGCGCGCGGGTGATTGGCGCTGAGCTGGGCAAAAAAATTATTCAGGCGTGGCTTGAGTCCGAATATGAAGGCGGCGGATCCGCGCCCAAAGTGGAACGTATTGATTATTACGAACACCAGCATGCCAGAGATTAATCTCCGCAGTCGTAAGATAAGGAACAGATGATGAGCCAGTTAGACGAACTGAAAAAATACACCACGGTTGTTGCTGATACCGGCGATATTGAATCGATTAAAAAGTTTGCCCCCCAGGATGCGACCACCAACCCCTCGCTGGTGCTGAAGGCCGCGCAGCTGCCGCAGTATCAGCCGCTGATTGCCGATGCGATTGGCAAGGCACGCCGCCAGGGAGGCAGCGCAGAAACGCAATTGATTAACGCCTGCGATCAGGTGGCAGTGGATATCGGCAGCGAGGTGCTGCGCCATGTGCCCGGGCGTATCTCCACCGAAGTGGATGCCCGCTTTGCCTGGGATCGCGGGATGTGCGTCGCGAAGGCGCGCAAGCTCATCCAGTTATATGAGAAAAATGGCATTGGTCCCGAGCGGATTTTAATTAAGCTCGCCGCCACCTGGGAGGGCATTCGCGCTGCCGAAGAGCTGGAGCAGAGCGGTATAAACTGCAACCTGACGCTACTGTTCTCTTTCGCTCAGGCCCGGGCGTGCGCCGAAGCGGGCGTCTTTCTCATCTCGCCCTTTGTGGGCCGCATCTACGACTGGTATCAGAAGCACCAGCCGCAGTCAGCCTATCAGGTGGACAGCGATCCGGGCGTGGTCTCTGTGCGCCAGATTTATCAGTATTACAAATCCCATGGCTATGACACGGTGGTAATGGGCGCCAGCTTCCGTCGAATTGAGCAGATCCAGGCGCTGGCGGGCTGCGATCGCCTGACCATCTCTCCGGCACTGCTGGACGAGCTGGCGGCCAGCGAAGGAGTGCTGACCCGCCAGTTGACCCCCGGCTGCGTGACGGAAACCCGTCCCAGCCCGATGACGCAGGCGGAGTTCCTCTGGCAGCATCATCAGGATCCCATGGCAGTGGAAAAACTAGCGGAAGGGATCCGACTGTTTGCTGTCGATCAGGTGAAACTGGAACAACAGATTCAGCAGATGTTGTAATCCGCGGGGATAAAGACTGATGAAAACGACAAATACCACTCGCCGCCAATGCGCCAACGCGCTGCGCGCCCTGAGCATGGACGCTGTACAGAAAGCCAAATCCGGCCACCCGGGGGCCCCGATGGGTATGGCTGACATTGCCGAAGTGCTGTGGCGTGATTTCCTGA